>Ga0208793_1000095_pt1 | contig 56904 bp, 78 predicted proteins | sample 17_taG_FD_184092 | JGI IMG/M metagenome (GOLD analysis project Ga0208793, IMG submission 184092) | Marine viral communities from the Subarctic Pacific Ocean - 17_ETSP_OMZ_AT15314 metaG (SPAdes) (version 2) | ecosystem: Environmental > Aquatic > Marine > Oceanic | place: Pacific Ocean | collected... | reverse complement strand
CCAGCTACAGTAAGTGTCTCGCTATCTAAATCAATAGCTATTGTACCAGAATCTGTGGTGATGTCAAGATCTTCTGCAGTAATTGCTGTATCTACATAATCTTTTACTGCAGCACTGGTAGGTAATGTAGTATCATTATCGTTAGAAGCAATACCTTCTGACTCAGTTACAATAGCAGCAGCTTTAAAGTTATCTACTTCAATATTAGATACAGTATTATTATCTACATCAATAGTTTTGTTTGTAATAGTTTGAGTGCCAGTAAGCGTAGCTACAGTAGAGTCAATAGCGGCTGTTACTGTATTACCAGAACCCGTGGTAGTTATACCAGTTCCACCTGCAATTGTCAAGGTTTCACTATCTAAATCAATACTTAATGCACCACCACTATCACCTTGGAAGTCAAGGTCTTGTGCAGTTACTTGTGCATCTACGTAAGCTTTAACTGATTGCTGTGTGGGAATAAGTGTAGCAGAGTCAGAAGACATATCATCTTCATCGACAAATGCTGTAGCAGTGATTGTACCATCCGACAGATTAGCGAAAGTAATATCACCTGCACTAGAGCCACCAATAGTTACACCGTCTATTGTACCACCGTTGATGTCTGCTGTAGTTAGTACTGCAGATGGTACTGTAATAACACCAGTAGAGTCAGCTATTGTAGCTGCTGCTGTGCCATCCTTAGCTTTAATATTAGTTACTTCAATATTAGCAGTATCTACTGTAGTAGCATTTACATTTGTAATGTTGCCTGTGGTAGATGCTAGTGTTGTAATGGTGATAGCATTAATTGTACCACCTTCAACTTTATCACCAGAGATTTGATCAGCAGCTAGTGTAAGTGTACCCGCAGATACATCAAGTGTTTTGCCTGAGCCTACTGTAATGTCTGAGGTAGCAATAGTAGCACCATCAATAGTACCACCGTTGATGTCTGCAGTATCAGCTACCAGAGAGTCAATATTAGCAGTGCCATCAATATAAAGATTACGCCACTCTTTACCTACCTCGCCTAAGTCGTAAGTATCATCTGCATCAGGAATTACATGAGATGCAATCTCAGAGTTTAGTGTAATGCCATCTGTATCTGCATCACCTAATGTAATGTTACCACCAAGAGTAATGTTACCAGCTACATCAAGATTACCTGCAAAGTAACCATCTTTAAACTTTAGAGAACTGCTGCCTAAATCAATATCATTGTTCGTTGCAGGGATAATACCTTCTGATTGAAAAAAGATTTTGTTTGTAGATACAGTAGAAACATTAATAGAAAATTTAATCCTACTATTGGTAGCATCTACTTCAATTTTGTTTAGGGCTGTACCTACACCGGGATCACCTAAGAAGCCAATAATCGGACCTTCTGCTGCAGTACCATCATGTTTGTGTCCACTAAGTGCGTTAAATGCAGCAACAAGCTGATCGAACTCGTCATTAGAGTCTGATGCCTGAATAATGTCACCGTCTGTATACGTACTCTGCCGTGCGTAACCTGCCATATTCTATCTCCTAGCGGCTGCTTTAAATTCTAACTGAAAGCCTTTAAGTGAATAAGGTACTGATACACCATTATCCACAACACGCAATGCTATCGCAAAACCTGAACCTTCTATTGGTTGTCTAATCAATGGGTTTGACTGACCGCCATATGTAACTGTTCCGTACTCACCCACGCTATACAAAGCCACAACCTTACTTGAATCAAAAGGGTAAGCTGCAGGTCTTGCTGAGTTAGGATCTTCGTAATCATACCTCACAAATAAATCTGAGTTTATAGAACCTTCTGGTGCATAGTTAATTACTGCACGTTGAAATTGTTTTCTTATACCTGCGTCCCCCATAGTAATATCTGGGGATCTGTATCTACCAATAATAGTAGTACCATCAAAAGTATTACCTTGCTCTTGTTGATATACATAACCGTCATAACCGCCGTGTATTACATATACAACACCATCTTCATTTATGTGATCTGTGCAAGAAGGTTGAATACCTAAAGTTTCCGCAAACTCGTAACCCTCTGCAGTTCTATGGCAGATTACACCTTTAGTACGTTCTTTAGTTCTTGCATCGTTACCAGACGTATCACAAAAGAATATTCTATATTGAGTTTTATCTGGAACAATAACTGAATCAAATTCAGAAATATCAGAATAGACATTAAATAGTTGATGAACAGGGGTACTAATTGATCCAAGTTCAACGTCACCAATACGTTCAGTTCCTGCAACAGTTCTTAAACCATCTCTACCTAAGAATACAATATCCCCTGCAAATTCTTGTATAGTAAAACCATTCATACAACCAATGTTTCTTGATACAGGCTGTAGCTGAAAGTCTGCTATAGTATTACCATCAAGTCTAAAAATACGTTCTTCACAAAAAATAAATAAAGAATCACGAAAAGGAAATATACCAGTAATAGGACTATCTACTCGTATTGATCCAGCACCATTAGCAGGTGTAAAATCAGTAGGACCATAAGGTGCACTAAATATTAACTCTTGGGGATTAGATGTCATACCCGCAAAGAATAAAGCATTCTTAAATCCTGTTACAAACTGAGGATCTGCTGGAGCATTAGTAGTATTAATATCGGTTACGGAGTTTCCTGTTGTATATAAAGATGCACTATTGGCCCCATCAGCAAAAACAAGAGTAGGATTACCGTCTATATTATACCTAAAGTGCGAATACTTTTTTGCACCTGTACGTCCTGTGTCAATCTCAGTCCAGTATTGAGTTACTACCACATCATCTGCGTGTGCTGCTGCGCTTGTACTATTGGCACCACGAGTGCAACCAATGAAAGTAACGGAGTCAATACTAGTGTAAGTAATTTGTTCTGACCCAATTAAAATAGTACCAGTAGCACTAAACCCTGCAGTACTGTTTACTGTAATACTTGTGGCTGAGTTAGTAGTAGCGCCATTAGTATTACTGCTACCATTAGCTGCTCTATATATTTTAGTACCTCTAGCAGCTATAATTTCATCTCTATGAAAAGCTGACATAAGAACTTTTTCAGTATCAGTAGCAGATTGGGGAACAATATTAGTATTCCATTTAGCATATCCATTGATACGTCTATACCCACCTTTAATATCAGGCTCAAAGTTTTGCAACTCAAAAGCCTGTCCCGGTTGCATAGTAAACGTAGACCTATTAAGGACTAGTCCACCTTGGCACGGAAAGATAAAAGGATTAAGACCTGCTTCATCTGCCATTATACTAAAGAACTTCCTACGGATGATTTGTATATTACTGTAGAGCGAATGTAATCGGCTCTGTTGGACAGTAAAGTTTGCATGCTTTTAATACCGTCCTCAAACCTTGCAAAGTTTAATTGATATTCGCCACCTTCCCCTCTATACTGATAACCAAAGGCGGTAGCTCCGTCCACAATTACTTGCCGATATTGTGCAGGTATAGTAGGTACATCAGTTGATGCACTTAATGCAGTAGTGTATATGTAATATTCAAACTTTAAAGAGTATGCTTTGTCGGGGTAGGGATATAAACCAAAGTTATTATCTGGTGTTCTAAATATATGAGAGGGTACGCCTCCAACATCTGATCTGTCTTCTTGATTAATAAACTTATTTAAGTAATCTTTATAGTCAATAATAGTAAGAGATTTACCTTCTACTCCTAGAGAAGAATCATCTACAAGTCTAAATGTATCATAATCTACATGCTTAGCATTTGTAGGTATAGTATATCTAGTTGTTCCCGCTACAAGTGTCTCTGTCTGCGTAGCGTGATTGTAAGGCCAACTAAACTCACGAGTATTAATATAGTTAATGGCATCGTTTACAGCGTTCTTACACTGAGTTTGAAACCCACGAGAGTTGACAAAGTTAGATGAAGTTAAAGCTACTTCATTAAACCTAGCTAGTACTTCGTTTGTAAGATCAAGATAAGTGTAAGCCATTATATTTCCCTAAGATAGCCTAAAGGGGCCACTAGAAAGCAGCCCCTAAAGTTAGTTCATTTATGCAAGCGTATCACGATCTACTTCTGCCGCTGCCTTTGTAGCGCCCATAGGCATGTACATTACAAAGAACTTGAACGAACCTGCAGAAGGTGCGTTTGAGCCAGCCAGCTTAGCTGTGATAACAGTGTCAGCAACAGTAACATTTGTGATGCCATTCACTGTAGTAGTGGTAGCAGCCAATGTTTTAGCGCCGTTAATATCTGCAGTACCTAGCAGATCAACGTCACCACCTGTTACACCAAAGCTCACTGCGTTAGCACCACCAATGGTAGCTGCAGCAGTACACTCAGCGCCAGCAGCAAGTACCACACAATTGTCTGGGACTGTACCAATGTCATGAGTTGAACTAGTGGTGAGATCACCGTGAGCAATCACGGCAGTCTCAATACGGACGGGGGATTGTAAAGCCATCTTGTATTCTCCCTTAAGCTGCGTTATATTTAGCAGTAACAAGAGCTTCTGGGCGAAGAATCTTCCTACCGTAAAGGTGCATACCACGAACAATGTCAGCAAAGCTGTCAGGGTCACGGTAAGTTTCAGTCTTGTTGATTTGCTCAGCAGTTGCTACAGCAGAATCATGACCCGCAACAATAACACCATAGTTGGCGTTTTGGTTTGCAGAACCTGTAGTTCCAGCACCAGTGCCTACTGAAGGCAAGTTGCTTGATACGTACAAGCGGAAACCAAAGAAGTTGTTGAGGTTTAGACCATTGCGAAGTGAGCCTGAGTCACCGAAATCGGCGTTCAAGAAGCGGCTATCTTCGTCACGAAGTAGCTCCATGAATACCGGGTCAACAACCAGCCAACGCCCTGCAGTATCAACTTGCTGTTGATCCAACAAACGACCCATACGTGCTACAACCATTACAGGTGAAGCAGTTGCAGTCGGTAGTTCAGTAGCGCCGGGCAAACGTGCTGCCAATGGGATTGAGTGATCCCCAGCAGAGCCAGTTGTGATGTTGCCAAATGAATCCTTACGGAGTTTCATTGAAGTCAACAACTCATCTGAGCCAGCAGTAGCAACAGCTTTAGTGCCGTTTACTTGGTCATTAACAGCGCCAGCATTTGCATGCAAAGCAGACTGTTTATAGCCTGACAGATAGCCAAGAACTTCTTGGTCATACTGATCAGCAAGACGATAAGCTGCACGATCCGTTGCAAGAGACATGAAATTGACATGGGAGTGCGCTTCCTCAATATCATCCATCTTGAAGGCAAAATAGTTAGCTTTATCAACGACTAAGGAGAAATCCTCATCGTCTAAGTCTTGTGCTGAAACCTGTGTTCCACGAGCGTATGAGCTTACAGAAATTTCAGGCTCTTTGATAATTTTCACTGTATCACCTTGGGCAGAAATCTCCCCAAAATAATCAGAGTTGGTGATGTCACCACATACTGTACTCTTGCGGAAAGCAAGCTGTACTTTTTTTGAATAGATTACTGGGCTAAAATTGCCGTTTGGCAAATTCCCGTAACCTGCTGCTGATGTAAAAGCCATGATATAATCCTCCATAGATGTTTGGCTTAGGTTTAATTAAGCTTGTAACATTTAGTAAGAGGCTGTCTTTCTAGGGTGCGTATATTATGTCAGTCGGCCAACCAACAAAACAACGGGCCTATTCTAACAGGTAAGTCTTAACTTATTAGTTTTTAGCTTAGTGAGTTGAGTATAATACAAGGTAGTCTTTTCAGAGGCTTGTACTATACTCCTATAACACCTATAGTTATACTTACTAAATATAGGTTGTCAATAACAATTTTTGATTTACCGTGCGCCGCCTGTCATATCGTAGACAAACTTACCAGTGCGCATAGCTTCCATAATAGCATCTGAGTTCTTTTCATATTCATGCACAGACATGCTATTAACTTGAGATTCACTGAATCGTCCTGCTGAGTCGTTTGATTCAGGTTTAGTTGTTCGTTTAGTGACCACAGCAGATGCTGCTTCCTTACTAGACTTCTTACGAGACTTGGTGTCCATATTATTATCTACTTTATATAGATCAATAACACGAACTACAGATCTTGGATCATCACTGTTCTCGTAGATAGCATCTTGTACCCACTTAGGTTGCTCTCCAGCCCAATCATGAAAGGCATCACTCTCTCGTAAATCATCAAAGTCAGGATGCGCATCACGAATAGCATCTTCATTCTTGTTACGCTCAGCTTCTGCAGACATACGGTCTAGTTCTTGTAGACGCCCTTCAGCTAAGTTAAACTTCTCTTGAGCTTTCTTTTCTGCAATTGTCTCAACGATAGCTGCGACATCAGGGTACTTCTCTGCCCAATTAGCAATGTCTTCATCAGACTTAGGTGCACGTATCTCACCACGTTCCTGCGCATTTTCTAACTGTGTCTTTAGCTTCTTTAGTTCTTCTGACTGCTTGTTTAAATGATTACGTAAATCACTATAGCGTTTCTTATATGTACGTTCTTCACCAGAAAGTTTCTCGTCTTTGGTTTCTTCCTCAGAGGCTTCTTTGGTTTCTACTTTTTGATCTTCTTCAGTAGTCTCTCCATTTACAAGCTTCTGAAGTTCCTCTTCCTCTTTTTCAATACGTCTCTTATTAGCATTGCTGTAATTAGAATCTACAAATCCTGCTACTTTTGGTTGTTCTACACTCTCTAGTTGTGCCATAGTTTAGTTCCTTTATGTTGGGGCCAGCCGTAGCTGGGTAGCCTTATAGTTATTATGGTTAGTCTTTACTTTCGTTTCTTCATCAAGCCGCCTTTGTTATAGCCTAAGTCCTTTGCATCAGCAACATTTGATGCACTACCAGATAAACCCTTATTATCATCTTCTGTGTCTCTACTATATGATCCAGCACCAGATTCTCTTTCTGCATCTGTCATACCATCATTACCTACATCTGAAGAGGCAGAAGGAGGTGTTTGACTTCCGGGCGTAAATCCTCTGTCTCCGGGATTTGTTGAACCACTACCTGAACTATCCTTGCTGGGTGTTGAAGGGGGAGTTGGTGTGATTGGATCATCATTTGAGCCGCCGCCGTTATTATCTGAGCCGCCACCGCCGTTATTATCTTTCTCTGGTGGAGTAGGCTCAATAGTATTCTTAGTAGGATCTGCCAAGTTAATTCCTACCTGCGAAGATGCAAACTTAGCTTGTACTTCACCTGAATCACCAAACATCTTAGAGAGAAACTTCTCAAAAGGGCTATACGTTTCTTGCATAGCATTAGCTTGTTCATTCAAAGAAGTACTAGTGCTGTTATCTTTACCGCCATTCTTAGCTTTCTCTAGTATAGCAGCAGCACGTAAGTTTGCTACAGTACTAACTGTACCAGCAGCACCAATAGCAGAAGCTCTCAGTAAAGAAGGTGGACCCTTCTGTGTCTTAGCCCACTCAGAAACAGACTCAGAATTACCAAACTCTATGTCATCATACCATCTAGGTGCTGGTGGTTTATCATCGTCATCATCGTCATCAGAATCCCTCCGAGAAGGAGCTTGAGGTTTACCTAATTGAAACCCTTGAGGTACAGGAGTTACAGGCTGCTTAGTGTCGGAATATACAGAAATCTGCATAGTAGCACCTGTAGAAGGATTATAGTAGTCCACAAGCTCTGTAGCTCTAGGACCTGAGTAACCTTGTGTAGCACCTAAAGTCTGGGAAAAACCTAATGCACCCATACCTGAAAGAAAGCTAGGAACAGGACCAGTATTAGAGCCTGATAAAAAGTCAGGTTCAGAGCCATCTTCAAAGCCGCCATCTGCGTAACCCTTTACATAACCACCTTCTGCCATCTTAATACCTTTAGCATCCAGTTTCTTTTTTACCTCTGGGTTGTTCTTAACCATCTCATACATGCGGTCTATCATACCGTCTACATCTTCTCGTACATTCATCTGAGAGGCTTTAGGCATAGAAGTAATACCACCTTGTGCCATAGTCGTTGTAGCTTCACCTTCCATAACGCTTTGTACTTCAGCCATATCTTCATCACTGGCATCCATAGGCAAAGAAGCTGTACCTTCCAATACCGCTTTTATGTCAGCCATGTCCTCATCAGAGATGCCTTCCATCATATCCTCGTCAGAAATCTCTACATCTTCAGGACCTTCTTCAGAGACAGGCTCTCCACCTATGCGTCCTTCTTCTGCCATTTCAGCATACTCAGACTTTGCCTTGTCACGCAAATCCTCAAAAAACTTTACACCGTAGAAACGTAATACATCTGCAGGTACAACATACTCACCCTCAGAAAGTTTAGCGTCTATGTCATCTCGTACTTCTTCAGCAGTAGAGCCTAGAGGTATTTCGTTTCCACTAACAGGATCAACAGAAGGTTCTGTTATCATTTCGTTCATCTGATCTTCAAGAGCCATTTATTTCATCCCTCAAGTATTTGAGTTTACGTAGAGCAGCTATCTCACCTTGACAGCGAAACAACTCTTCTGGTGATTTTAATTGTTCCATGTTCTTATGTACCTGACTGATTTTATTATCAACAGTTTCACAAAAAGAATCCCATAGAGGTTTATCGTTTACTAGTTTTTTTATTATCATTTGTTGGGTCTTTGTACTAAGCCACCTTGGTTAAACCGTAGTTTCTGCTTTTTAGGATCTAGCTTTAAATCTTTAATGTTAATAGACTTACCTTGTAGTATTTCAGGTTTTTCTGCTGCTGCTTTTAATCTTTTAGCCAAATCCCCTCTAGGAAAACGCTCAGCTAGTAACTGATCTTTTTTACTCATACCAGTACGTTTATAGTTTAAATCTTTTTTGCCTATCTTTATTTGATCGCCTAGTTCATCTTTTAATTGCTTAAGTGCTTTATCAAAAGCGGTAACGTATGTATTGTAGAAACCTGAACCTTTTTTTATAGCACTCTCATATTCTTTTGAACCTTTCGAGAAGCGTTTTTCTGCAAGCTTTTCAATAGGCGGTAATACAATTTCATCAACATTATTAGCTTTAGCATCTGCAATAATAGATTGCAATAAGACTCTTACAGAATCTGTAAGCTTAGGTAAGGGAGTGTCTTTTTTAGATGTAGCCATTCGACTATTGTTTATAACTTCATTCGCCCCTGACACGATACTCTGTAATACATCAGATCTATCGGGGAAATCAAATACATTAAGTTTTTTAGCGGCTAACACATCAAAATACATTCGGAGTGTAAGAGGGGATGTTACGTCATAAAATTTATTAGCGGTGTCAGGTGTATTTTCACCTAATATTTTTTTAAGTTTTTCTGACTTTTCTACCTCTGTAAGTTTTTTGTCTGTCATTATAGGTATATATTTGTCAAATACGTAATCTTCAAATTCTTCAAATAAGTCTCCGGGTTGTGCAAACTCTCTGTTAAAGGCTATATCATCTATATCTGATTCAAATTGTTTTCTATATTTTTGTATAGATTCTGCTTTAGCTTTTTCAGGGTTGTCTACCATTTTTTGAATTACATCAGATTGAAGTTCTTCTATTAAAAGATAATCAGCATCTTCATCGAATCTTACATTAGAAAGTTTTTCTGCCTCTGTTTTATACAAAGGAGTTTCTTGTCTATAGCTATACCTAGCATGTGCTAGTGTAGAAGGTCCATGATGCGTCATTAAACCTAAGTCTTTTTGTATAACATCAATGCCTATTTCCTGATAACCTATATCTAAATCTTCTAGGTCTGTCTGTCTTTGCGTACCTCTATATTTAGGTGCTTTTTTTAAAGCTTGTATCTTTAGAGGATCTAATTCAAAAGCTCCGCTTATCACATCCTTAGTATACTTTTCTTCAGGTTCTAATCCAAACTGCCTAAAGTCTAATTCTCCTTGAGAAACTTTAGGTGCACGTTTACGCACAAACGCTTCTATGTTCTGACCTTTAGTACCCTTTTTACCTATAGGTGCTTCCTGTATAGCGGATTCTAAAGGACTATAAAATTCTGCAACTACAGTATCTTCTAAACCAACCATATCCCAAGTAAGTTTTTCATCCTCTTCAGACAGCTTTACAGGATCTCTTTTACCTTCTTTAAACAGAGGATTATACTTAGGATTATCAATAGCGCCCGAAGGCATGTTAAATGCATTCCTAAGTTCTTTAGATATAAGCCTACTGATTGATGACATTACTGTACGTTCCCGCTAAAGCCTTGTTCACCCGGCGCTGCTGCACCACCGATACCAATGTTACCACCGCCACCGCCACTCATATCTGCTGCGCCCTGTGGTGGTGCACCTTCAGGGGCCGCTTGAGGAGCGCCTTGAGGAGCCTCTCCACCTTCTGGGCTAGGCACCCCTTGCGGCGGCTGTTGAGGCGCTGTGAACCCCTTTAGGATCTCTGCTTGGATAGCTGCGTCTTGCATAGAGTTAGTAACCTTATCGGGGTCCAGATCCATGCTGATAGCAATCTCACGAATGATGTAATCCATCTTAGCAAACGGTGCTAGTGTTGGGTTCTGTGCAACTTGCAAGAACTGCATCAAGCGTTGTGAGCGTACTTCATTAGCCATTAAGCTTTCAGTACCCTGAGATTTTACTTCTAAGTCACCTCTAATTTCAGGATCATAATCAAACTGCATGTTGAAATTAAAGAAAGCTTTACCTAAAGGGCTAAGCAGATAGTCATCTACGTTCTTGATTACATTCCGTATAGAGCCGTTGGCTGCACCCATAAGCATGCTAATGCCACTAGCAGTACGACCAACACCCGTAACGCCTGTTTGACCATGTGCGAAAGATGGGAATCCAGTTGACTCATCTGCTAATACTCTTGCTTTATCAAATAGTTGCATGTTCTCGCCAGCGACATTCGGAAACTTGGTCCCAAAAATGCCTTGACCCGGGGCACCCCCCTGTCTCCGAAACACCTTGCCCGGGTACACAGACATATCCTGTCCCGGTACTAAGTTAGTCTCGTCAACTTCGATCAACAAGTTACCCGAAAGTACTGCGTTATCTACCGCCATACGCATAAACCCATTCATAAGGGTCTGTGTGTCATCCATATTCTCCGCAATACCTACCCCAAAGAATGAGTAAGGATTAACTTCGTAGGGTACAGCATAGTAAGGAATCAGTGCAGGTTTAAATGGATTCATAACCAAACGTAGTACTTGTCCGTTACATACCCAAATGTTTACGTTAAGTTGATCTGAATCTTTTAACTCTTTAGGGATATCTATGTCATACCCTTTTAGTACTTCTTTATCAACAAAACCCCAGAACTCAAACACTTCATAGCGTTCTGCTTTACTGCTTTGCTTATCATCTTCCATCTCCTGTTCCCACCACTTCTTGTCGTAGGACTCACCCAAGTTAAGCGAGATGTCGATAGCATTGTCACGGAAGAAGGGACGCCCCTTGAGAGCACGTAGTTGTGAGCGAGACATCTTATGACGCTCAACAATATACTCTGCTTCATCCATGTTTGCTGCATCAGGATCAGGATAGAAGTTCCAGATAGAAACATGACTTGTAGAAGGTACTGTTTTAATTACAGGCGTATACTCACCTTCTTCATTCCAATTAGAATATTCTTTATTGACAGCAAAAGGTCCTTTCATAATACCTGTACCAAAAAGAGCTAGTTCAAAAGAACTAAGGCGAAGCTGTTTATTGGCTCCGCTTTCTTCTAGTTGATCATGAATTTTCTTTTGCATCTTCTTAGCTGCCACTTGTGCAGGAAAGAAAGTAACACTAGTAGGTAACGTACCCGAACCCTCAACAAGCTTCTCTTGTACAGGAGCCAGTTTATTCTTCATACCTGCTAAACGCTCTTGTAAGTCGTTTAAAGTCTCGCCGGGCTGAAGCTTTTCATCACCTGTGAAAGGTGTTTTCATAGGCTCAAATGCAGAAGTAAGTTCGTCTTTACCTTGCTCTGCTTGCGGATTAGCGTCAAAGTGTACAGACTCAACAACACCTTCAGGTAAAGTAGTAGGATCTACGCTAATAGGAAACTTAGAATTACCAAACAGTACGTCAATTACTTGTCCGTAAGCTGCTAAAGTTTTAGTCTTAGTTACCTTAACAAAGATACGAGAACGCTCAGCTTCTGTAAATTGTACATCTGAACTGTACATACCACGGTAGTTACGGTAAGCCCGCATCCAACGCTCTTCATCTACAAGACGAGCATCCTCCGCTTTTTTGTAACGCTCGCTAACGAAACCAGTAATAGTTCCTACCTTCTCGTCAAAAAGTGCATCAGCGTTTGATACATCCTTAATAAAAGAAGAGTCAGAGGATTCAATGTTTTCCTCGTAGGTATCGTCAAAATCTTTAGGGTCCATACTTAATATCCAAATGTTGGATCAGATGCTTGAAAGCCTGATCGTGATGTTGCAGGATTATAATCCCATAAGGAACTTCTTGGGCGTGTCATTATACCGTACCGCAAAGCATCATACAAGTGATCTTCTGCGTTTGTATCTACATCCTCTGGGTTTCTTTTATCTAGAGGAATACTAGGTATCTGCGCTATAGTATGAGTGCAGGTGGAAAAGAACACGAGTTGGGATTCTTCAGTGAACTCATCCACCTGCAAACGGCGATGTATCTCGTTCTTACCTGCTACCCTTGAACCACGAGAACGATCTGAGGGCCTCCAGCGACATCCCTTCATGTTCATCTGTTCTGCAAGTGACGGGCCAGTATCACCTCTTTTATGCCAGAGGGACGAGTCAAGTACGCCGTATCTTATAGTTCCATCATCTTCTTCTGCTTCTAGTATCATATCAGCTAAATCTGTAGCTGTGACTTTAGTTACGTACATCTCTCTGTACACTACTAGTTGCTCTGAAGGAGTTACCGCAAACCATAAAACTCCTGTCCAACTTCCATAACCGTAGTCACATGATCTAAACTTAGTCCAGCTTCTAGGTATATCGTAGCTATCTACTACATGTACTTTTCTATTAAACTCAGGAAACGCTGCTCCTTCATTTACATCCCAGTCACCTTCTAGTAATTGCTTTCTCTGATGATCAGGCAAAGATAAAAGCATTGCCTCGTAGTCACCGCTGTCAGCTAAGTAAGGGTTATCAAACAAACTGGCAGGAATAAATCGTCTTTTAAATAAAGGCTCACCTTCTTTGGAGTGACCTCTAGGAAACTCTAGCCTATTACCTGTTTCTATATTAGTAGCCCAAAAAGGTGTATTAGGCTTAGCAGGATCAATGAACATCTTCTTGACCCATGAGTGGCCGCTACCGCCGGGGTTAGTTGTTGCTCTCATGTACAAGCTCAAGTTAGGCGAAGCTGTACGCAAACGTGAGCGCATATAATCCCACGCAAAAGGACTAGACCACTGAGTAAGTTCGTCAAATGCTATGTAGTTAAATGCCTGACCTTGATACCGCATAACATCAGTATCTCTATCTAGATAAGACATCCAAAGCTTGCCACCTCTAGGTGTAGTCCATTGACTCTTACGTTCAGACCACTTGATCCCCGGAATAGCTTTAGGATAAAGTTCCTGACTTTTTTGTATAAGCTCACGCAACTCTTCTGTTGTGTGACGTACAAGTAACCCACTAAAGTCAGGGTCATTCAAACTACGTAAAGGATCAGCTAGAGTTGCGTAACTCTTACCACCACCTGCTGCCCCACCATACAAGACCTCACGTTCACTTGAAGCTAAGTACTGTGTCTGAGGGCCGGGATTAGGCTTAAATACTACGTTCTGTGCTACCTCTTCGTCATAAGGCGCTGATATTACTGTTGCAGGTACTGTTTCCTGTGCAGACTCAGCCTTACTCTTGGGTGTAGGTGTGGTAGCCGACCCTTTCTTTTTCAAGCGTTTCGTACTGCTGGATCGCTTTTTTGTACCTTTGGGCAAGCTTGCGCTTAATTTGAGCAACTGATTTACGTCTTCTTTCGACATCTATTCTCTTCTTTAATCCCATATGAGAAATGTATCTACCAGACTGAGTGGATAACCATGCAGATACTTCTCTATAACTATACTGCTTTATATGTTTCTTTGCAAGCTCTAATAGTTCTAGTTCTTTAACTATAGGAATCAACCAAGAATCGTCTTCAGGGTCTATCTCATAACCGAAGGGAACATATTGTTTAGTTAATCTAGGGATCTTTTCCCATTGTCTTTTCTTAAAGTCAGGCTTAGGTAACATCCAATAACCTAAGTCTTCCTTCTTAGTGTACTTAGCCATCGTCACTTTCTTTAGGCGGTAGAATAAACAGACCACCAGAGCTTTCTACAGAAACACGCTCTGTCTTAACAACACCAGCACGATCTAATACTTGACCTGCAGCTACCATCTTTTCCTTAATCCCTAACTGGGTAGGATCATCCAAAGCACTTGAATAAGCAAAAGCCGCTTTAGGACCCAAGCGAGACATATACGTTTTAGTTGCGTCAAATATCTCATCCTTTAAAGATTCAACAATCATACGAGTAGGAGTATTCTCACTGTAACCCGCTAACTTCTTAGCACGTACCACATCACCCGAAGCCTCTTCAAAGAGAACTTCCATAAATCTTTGTTGATTCTCTGTAAGTGTACGAGTCATGTTATCTTCCTATGCGGTTTTACTTTGGCTCTAACTTTTTTAGGCTGAGCCACAAACTGCTTACCCGCCTTAGTGCCTTTTCGTTTTGCTCGTGATGTAGCGGCATACTCAGAAGCACTAAGAGACTTAATAGCCTTCTCAGGTAAATACCTTTCACCTGTAGCCTTTGGACCCTGCGTCGATGGCTTACCACTTTTGGTTCTCCACTTCTGCTTGGTCCAACTGGTCAGGCTCTTTTGACTTTTACTTTTTGGCATCGTGTTTCTTTTGTACAGGAAAGTTAGCAGTAAGAGATGCACCCTTATGAGGTACAAACTTATCTTTATGTTTCATTAGCTTTAGGCCACCATCTTTCTGCTTCATCCAATGATAACCTTTAGGTGCATCTACTTTCACGACTTGTATCCTCCACCTTTAGCTTTATATTGCTTTGCAACCATCTGTGCTTTGCGGGCGCTCCATTGTCCGGGTGCTCCACCTTTCCCGCCAGCTTTGACGGAAGCAACGAGGCGCTTACGCATACTAGGCTTAGTATAATTACCCGCTGCATTAACCGTAGACTTTTTGCCTGATTTCACCTCTACTGATCCCCATATCATGCAGTTCTTTGTCACTCAGATTCATGAGTATCCAATAGTCTGCTCTTCGTTGTTGATTTTCTTGAAACTTCTTTAAGATATTCTTAAACATAGCACTACTCCTTTTGTCTTGTGCAGGAATAGTTTTACCATATTTAGTTATATCATACTATAGATAAGATTGCAACCCCGTTATGCTCTCCTTGCAGGGTCAAAGTATTCCTCTACTGAAACAAGTACTTCCATAGTGTTAGTAGTTTCACCGTACACTAAAATTTTATCGCCTGAGTGTAGGTTAAAGTATCCACCATTAACTAAATTAGTTACAGAGTGTCCTGCCATACTAAGTCCATTAGCTATATAGTGATATTCGTTGTCGTCAGCATGGTAAAACTGTACAAACACTTTCTTAGTAGAATTAGAACTGTTACTAATGTGTAGATACCTAGTAATAGAACTGAAGTTAGCAGGGCAAGTATACACAACGGTAGCACTAGCATCTGCCGAAGTAGATGCAATAGTGTACCCTTGCGTATGAAACTTTGAATTAGTTAGATCAGGCATTTATCCAGCACTCGCACCACGCTTATAACGTGACCGCTTCTCTGATTCCCGCTTTGCCCGTGCTTTAATTTCAGAAACACTTGTGCGTTCTTTAATAGCATCGTAAATAGCTTTACCCGGAACAGGTTTGGTGTAAGGCTTAGCATCCGTACCCAACTGCTTTCGTGCACGTTTAGAAGCTGCATCAATCTCTGCTTTAGTAAAGACATCTTTAAGAGTTTTATCTGTACCCGGAAGAAGATAATCTGTCTCTACAGGGTTTCTTTCTCTAAGAGTTGGTGCACCTTTAGGCTGTTTAGGACGCTGTGAACGTGGATCTACAGGACGTTTAGGTGGACGCTTTGCACCGGGAACAGAAGGTTTCTTAGGTGGGGCTGTACCAGCAGAGGCACCAATGTTCTTACCTTTAGCATTAGCCCAAGCAGTTAAAGCAGAACCTTTAAACTTACCCTTGTTTTTCTTTTTCCAAGCATCTAGTGTTTCTTTGGTTACAGCTAAAGCTTTCTTACCATTCTTATCTGTGTAGTACATAGATCCTGCTTTTCGTGCAGCAGAGATACTTTTATAATCTTTATAACTAGCCATTATTTATTCCCCTGTGTAGCTTTCATAGAAGCACCGCAGTTAGCCATACCACCTTTGTTATAACCCGATTTTTTCTTAGCCATGCCACCATACTTGTAGCCCATCTTTGCTGCTACTGCTGGTGCTTCTTTTTTTAATGCGGCCATTCCTTTATTCATTTTCTTATTCATGCGCTTCTCCTATAAGTAATTATTATTTTTTTGCATTAGCTTTTTTTAATAGCTTAGCAGATTTACCGTGGTATTCCGCAAAAGGTTTACCCTTGTTAAAAGCTTTTGTTTCTTTCAACTGGCGAGCTTCTTCTTTAGCCGCTTCTAATTTAACTATCTTAGCCTCAAGAGCACTTACCTTTTTAGAGTTCCAAGCAGATTTAGCTGCAGTACCTGTAGCCCTTAAACCTTCAATAACATTACTGACAGTGTTTTCTTTTAATAATTTACGCTTATGTACAGGTGCTAAATTTGATATACGCTTTCGTAACTGCTTTACCTTTTGATCAGCACGAGATGTTTCTGTTTTAGGCATTAGTAATTCCTATCTAGGCTATAATAAAGTCTACGATCTGTCCATCAGGAGTTCGTAGTTTATTTGGATTAGGATTGTAGGCATACATCTGATTCACTATCTTAAGATCTTCTACTGGTGTATCAGGAGTAATCTTGTTAGGTTCTTTTGTATCTACATCTTTTTTTACAGGCTCTCCCACACCATTCTCAAACACAATATTTACATGTGTCTGGAATGGCATGTTAGGTAAGGGAAGGTGAGATATTAAAGACATTAGAACTTTACAGTAGCGCCTAACTTAACGTCACCAAATGTAAAGCTATCGTCTGAGGATACTTCCCCATAAAGATTTACAGATGTAGATAACGGATAATCTGCAGTTAGATCTACACCTTGAAATACTTTATCTTCATCCAACTTCAACATATCAATGTCTGTCTCTACCCCCAAGCGAAGGTTATTCATAGTGATAGCGGCATATGGAGTTAGTTCCCAATCCCAATCTTCAATGCCTGTCGTATAGTTTGTATCTGATTCTGCACCCAGTTCTACTGCTTGTCCTGCGATTGGAAAATCCGCTGCTGTGGCTGACGTAGCCAACAAACCAGTAAGACCTAATGCGATTGCTAGAGTTTTCATTTCTTAGTTTCCTTTATGTGTTTACCATTTTACTTTGTCTGCCCAGTATGCAGCAGACATCTTGCCTTTTTTGATATTCTTAGCGTGTCTTGCTTTAAAGCTTGCACGTTTCTTCTTCATCTTCTCAGATTCACCTTCCCTTGGCTTACCTGCAGTACTGGCTCCCTTTTCACCAAACTTAATATATTTATACTTACCACCCTCACTAGCCATAACGTGATGTGACTTACCACTGCCATCCTTAAGGCGCTGGGGTTTATTCACCGCCTTAAGTCCTGCATCCTTCATCTTAGTTTTGACTCTTTCAGGAATAGCCATTTATTAGCGCCTACGTGCTGCCTGAGTGGGGGTGGTAGACCTATTATTTCTTTGTGCTACACGGTTTGCTCTGTTTAAAGCTCTCTTTTGTTGAGCTTGCGCTCTTGCTAATTGAGCAGGTCTTCTTTTAGCAGCCATCTGCCTTTTACGGGCCAACTGTACAGGGGTCAACTTTTTTTGTTGTGCTTGACCTGCCTGTACTGGCATAGGACGTTTAACTCTACCTCTACCCGGCGCAGGTGCTGGTAATGGTTTACCTCTGCCTTGGCCTCTACCCGGCGCAGGTGCTGGCATAGGAGTAGGGCGTCTACCGCCTCTACCACGACCCGGAGTCGGTGATGGTAGTGGTGCTGGCAATGGTTTACCTCTGCCTCTACCTCGACCCGGTGCAGGTGCTGGCATACCCTTTGGGGGTTTGAGTTTACCTACGCCCACAGCTTGCTTTGGTTTACCTGCGCCCGGAGCAGGGGTAAGTTTACCAGCACGGCCTTTAGGCATACCTGTTGTAGGTTGTTGTCTTCGCATTTTATATTCCTCTAAAACTAAATCATTGATAAAGCTTGGTCTAGCGTCTCTTTATTTCTTCTGGTCCAACCACGGCCAAAAGTATCAAAGTGTCCTAGTGACTCATAAAAACTTTGTCGTTGAGTGTATACACTCTCAATGATCATCTTAGGTTCATGATTCATAACAGACTGAAGTGTTTTAGGTCCAATAGCTCCATCTGCTGTAGCACCCACTGCACGTTGAATAGCCTTAGCTGGGCGTCCAGATCCACTGTTCACAGCCCAATCAAAGGCACACCAGTCTACACCGCTAGGAAGATCATCTCCACGTACCTTATCCCAGTAATTCTTTTTGTATATAGGTGCAACATCTACAAACGTCAAGTCACGCATAGTACCTTCTGTTACTTCACGTCCTACCCAAGCTTCATATACTCTTTTAGTTACACCTAAGTTAGTCATTCCACCCGGATCTTGAGGATGATTTACAAAACCACCTTCATGATGAAGTAGCATTGATAGGCATTTGTCAAAGTTCTTTTTCATTATTTTTTCCCAAAGAATTTACTTACAGAACGAATGCCTATACTGGCTGATACTATACCACCAAGGCTGTATTGATACCACGTAGGCATAGACTCCAGTGCAGCAAAGCCAGCTTGTACTATACTGTTCCCCCAGTCACCACAAAACGCCAGAATAAGAGGAATACTGAAAAGTAATGTTATCCATTCGTCTTTCCAGCTATTCTGAGTAGCTTGAATTGCAGCTAAATCCCAGTCAATCTCACCAGTAGCTTGCTTTACTTTGATTTCTGCGTTAGCTTTCTGTATTGCTACCTTGCCATCCAAGTATGTTGTAGCTAATCCACCAACTGCTCCTAAGATTTGACCAATCATTTGTTCTCATTTCCTAGCCATACAGCAAAAGCACCAGTCATAGCACCAGTAACTACAGATATTAAAGCTGATTGTTGGGTAGACAAGTCTGGTTGTGATAAGGCCCACTCAATACAGCGGATATACATAACAGTCATAACTAACATCATTAAACGTGGCATAATTTTCCACGCTAAAATACGTTCCATTGCTACAGTCATTCCCAGTCCCTCTTTCTTTTAGGATCAAGTACGTCTCTAGAGTCAATCATACCTTCTAAGTACATAGCTCTTTCAACTCTATCTAACGTATACTTCTCTCCAGTGTCCTGAAATATCTTTTCACGTACATAGAATACATCACTCTTAGGAATATGTACCTTTTTAAGTGCATCAGAGTTATTAGACGCTAAAGCACTATAGAATTGTACTAATACATCCTCACTAGGGTATAGTTTTACTTGTTTTTTCATAAGAGTCAAGGGGTAATTACAAGGGAAATTACGTGCGACTAAAAAATTAGTGATAGTTAAACTTTAAAGTCACACGTTAAGTTAAAGTATAGTGGTATATTTATAGTTATAATTATCAATACCACTCATATAAGTATACTATCATACAAATATAAAGCTGTCAACTTGTAAGTCTAACATTAAAGTTTAACTTTAATGTCTAACTCTTCCTAAGTCCAATGATATAAGTGTAACTGTATATAGTTTAGTTATTTAAGTTAAGTATTATTAGTTGTATTCTAAAGAGTTTAACTTTTAAGTTTAACTTACCTACTACTACTACGTAGTTTTACACAAAGCACCCCCATTGTCAATCCTTGTTTCGCCAAAAAGTGATGCATTTGTAACAATTGTAACAAAACGTGATCTATGTTACAACTTTATGCACAGCTTTAAGCATTGTTATAGTATAACATTACTGTTTACACGGTATAGTTGTGTGTAAGTGCTCGTACATGAAAAGTAAAATCCAGTTCTGTTGCAGAGTATGTATATACGTACGTACACCGGGGGGGTGGCCCACGCAGGGGGGTGTATGTGGGGCCGTGTGTGTGCATTCTGCGCATGTGCATAGGGCTAAACGCTTGTTTTTACACGCTTTTTCTACCGATTGTGTATCTGCAAGCCGCACATATAGGCCTGCTATGCGCACATCTGCAGCGTGATGCGATCATGCATCGCTTATGCACAAACACACATGCATGCACATATGATCACACACATGATCACGCACGAGGCTGTTCCTGATTCGTTCTCACCGGATGTTCTGCTTTTACCCTACCCTACTGTCGGACCGTCCGACACTGCTTCCTTTTCCTTGCGCATAATGCGCACCAAAAGCCGTTGACATTCCCTCGACCATCGGCCAGATTGATTGCATCGAAACGGCCAACACCGGCCACAGCAAAAAAGGAATACTTCGATGACAAACGCAAAAACAAACACAAACGCAAAAGTACACTTGGACGGCAAGGTAACACACAACGGTCAGACGTTCACAGCAAGCGCCGCCTTTGCTCAGATGGAAGCGGTTCATGATCGTATGTGGCTCTTGCAAGAGCAGCAATTGGATTGCTACAAAGAAATCGGATTGCTTGTGATCCAGCTTCGTCCCTTGTACAAATCTGACAAGCTTTTCGGCCAAGCAATGGCTCAGCATACGACTATTAGTCGGCAAGATTACAATGATTGCAAAAAGATTGCGGAAAACTGGGAGCTTGTGCAGCGCTTAAACACTGACGGGAAACTTGACGGTCTAGGGATGAGCGCCATCCGTAAGCGGATCACCAAGGCAAGCAAGCCAGCGGAGCCGAAAGCGCCTAAGTCTGCAGGTAATACATCTGCAGGAAAAGCCCAAGCCAAGCCAGAGGCTGCTACTGACGGACCGTCCGACACCAAGCAATTTCAGACTGAAGCGGAGCTTGCGACATTCGTAAAAGCCGCCCTCGAAAGCAACGGGTTGAACACCAGCGCTTTCCTCAAGGCCCTACACGCTGAAATCGTAGGCTAACACAGTCAAGCGCCCTGCATCACAGCGGGGCGCATCACTCTCTCTCACATACATACAAGGAATTGACCCAATGACAGATCTAGAAAAAACATTTAATGTCCCGCTTTACTTTGCCACACAAATTCAGGATCACGCTAAGGCGCATTACGAAGAAGACGGTTGGGATGTGCTGGTTGAATGTTGGACCCTCAAAGAAATACTTCAAGAAATACAAGGTTGTCGCAAGTATGAAACCGCCCTCAAGCGTATGCACAAAGCTGTAAAGCTTTATGATGACCATCGCAAAGAGATCCAATCAGAAGCTTGGTAATGATACCAGTATCAACGGTCTGGCTTTACTGTCGGACCGTCCGACACTTCAAACACACACACAAGGAATTGACCCATGCGCCATCGTACAAAATACATTCTTAGACCTACTCGCCTTCAAAACTTTGCTTACTTTCTTACCTACGTCAGCACGTCAGGTATGATGTTCTTTTGTGGCATGCTCTATGCCATGCATGGGGGGTGACGTACATGTTAGGTGTGAGCAGACGTGACAGGTACGCTCGCCGTGCTGATAAGGTGTGGCGTAGCAGGTGGCTGTGTAATATGCAGCAGCGCAAACATCCCAAACCCCTTGACAATCTAGCATGGATGGCTGACAGTTATGGGACTTCTACTGTCGGATCGTCCGACACTTCAACTTCAAAACAACCAAGTAAAAAGGAATCATGACATGCAGATAGAACATATAGCAGAGAATAAAGTTTTGGTGCACAAAAAGTCTATGATGACTGGCAAGATAAACAACATGCTCTTGCCTACCACTCAAGGTGTGATTGAGTACTGGCTTGCATCAGGTGATCTAATACAGAATGTTATGCCTGACCTGTCAGCAGAACAGCGTGAGTTCTTGATGTCAGGTATGACACCCGAAGAGTGGGACGAAGAGTTCGGCTTTGATGAAGAGCTAGACGAAATCTATTGACAATCATGGGGCGGTTTGGCATTACTGTCGGACCGTCCGACACTTCAAAAGCCTTCGTAAAATGGCGTGGCCCAGCAGCCTTAGCAAATACTGGCCTGTTTGTTAGGCAGATATAAGTACACTTGGAAGTTATATTTAACTTTCACTATACATAATCAATGGTGTGGAGATAGGCCGACAGTCTACAACCCAAGTGTATTTTTACCTGCTCAATTGAAACTTAAGTCCAACGTTGGACCTAACAAAATGAAATCACTGAAAAGGAATCATGACATGCCTGATCTAAAATACATACATGAGTGGACTGATGATGAGATACGTGACTTCTATGATCTCAACCCTAACATTTCTATCTTGACATATGCTGGAATGCTTGGCATGACTGGTGGAGAAGTGAAAGATATCCTCATGGATAACTTGTCAATGCCCTATTTTAACCCGCAAGAGGAGTAATACCATGACCGCATCGCAATCGTTCTTAGTCTATCAACCCAAGAGTGAAATCATTAGGCAGGATGACATAGATATGTATGTGTCCTTGCGTAGTTTACCTGCAGGAAATGGCGTGGATGTAATACAGAAAGCCTTAGCTAAAGATTTCTATGAGCCGACATCTTTCTTACATATGGGTGTGATGACAGCGCAGACTAGTCATGACATGGATGACGTACTTGAGTGGATCTTTGATGAGTGCAATGGCTACGGCAGTGGCAAGCTTAGGCGCACGACCATCAGGCCCTCCCCTAGTATGTCGGTGGGTGACATCGTGCTGTGTCTACAATTACGTAGAGCCTTCGTGGTTTTGTCCTTTGGATGGCAGGAGCTTGACATAGAATTGAAACTTAACGGATGGCGCTCATCCCTAGTATGTAATGGTGTTGTGTCGGACCGTCCGTCACTAAAACAATCTGCATAAATGGGGGACTACCATGCGAGTTGAAGTTTACTGGAACCTGCACAAGCATACATTCTCTGTCCGTAATACTAAGACAGGGCGTGTACTCTTTCACGCTGATGAAGTGTGGATAGATGATGCGCAATTTGTGGTGCGTCAGTCTGGACGTAAGCGTGTACTACGTGAGGGCAAGAAAAATGTGCATGCCTTTGTGCGTGGTACGCTTGGTGATTTCATACAGGTCAGTGGCTACAGCAAGCGAGATGATAGTGACCCATTGATGGGTCCAGCTTGGCGCTTACATGGCAAGGCAACGTACAACCCGTACAAATTCACAAGCTTTGTTGATAGCAAAACTCTGGAACCTATTGACAAATCAGATATGGTATGCTTATCTAAGGTGGTTGATACAGACATCAAACCTAAAATACGTTACTTATCAACGACTTAACTTACTGTCGGACGATCCGACATAACAACAGGAGTGCTTCCCTATGTACCAACGTGACTGCACAGAAATCGTACAACACGCATTGCAATCCCCTGATGGATTGTATGACGTGATTGAGTTCACCTTATGCACGATCAACATGCCGTTGTCTCGTGTGATAGAGCAACGCAAGTCTATCAAGCTGCATGGCATCATGTCCAAGTGGGTCAGCAGTACTAAGGCTCAAGGCATTACCTATGCACAAGAGCACAAGGTAGAGTTGCACACACTCATGCTTAACATACGTGAGACTGCTGGATGTGACACCATTGATGGTGCACAAGCTGTGGTAGATCTGTTTATGCGTATACCTAGCATTGGTATGGTCAAGGCTGGCTTCATTGGTCAGATGCTAGGCTTTCAAGTAGCATGTCTTGACAGACACAATGTCAGGGCGTTAGGGTTGAGTGAGTCAGCCTTGCGTATCAACAAGAAAGCATCGCAAGAAGTACGTCTCAAAAAGATACGTGAGTACGTCAAGCTATGCCGCCGCAAGGGTTCCGAATACTGGTGGGACACATGGTGCAACTTTGTTGCTGATCGTGGTGGTATGAACAAGTCCCTGCCTACTGGTGATGCAGTGTCACGCTATCATGTTGATGCTGTAGTAATGACATAACAACGAAAGGATATTACTTAATGAAACCAAACATGCACTATGTATGCGTTATGGATTACGATGAGGCAGATACCTGCCTTGTCGCTGCATGTCGCAGTGAAGAGAATGCATCTAACATATACGACATGTTGTCTACAGAATACGACATGCTGTGGTGGGATGTACTGTCGGACCGTCCGTCACTACACCTCAAGGATCACGACCCTGCTTTCTATGCAGATATCTACTGCCTCTTGACAAAGCCCAGCGCTGTTGCTAAGAAACCTAAGCTTATCGTGATTGACGGAGGTCTTACAGCATGAGCATTTCTAATGCACTTAACTTGAAGGTACTTGACATGTGTGAAAAAATACTGCCAAGTACACGTATGGCAAACGATGCCAAACTAAAAGAACTACTAACCCAGATCCGTAACGAACTCACACAGGAGAAATGATATGTTCGTATTATTCGCAACCAAAAAACTTAACGATGGTACTAAAGGTTTTCGCTTCAACTTCGCTGGCATCAAGGGCCTGACACGTAAGCGTAAGGTGGTCAGCCGTGGCTTGCGCCGTGAGCTAGGCGATTGCATGACTGCCTATCACTTAGGCAAACGCACTGTGTACTTTGAGCACAAGCGTAACCGTAACACTGAGCGCCGCTTGCAACACTTCGCAGGGTAGCACTCCCTAGCAGGGCGGTCTGGCTTTACTGTCGGACCGTCCGTCACTAACTCATTGAAAGGATTACATTATGTTTGACAAACAAAAGCTAAGACAAATACGTGAAGCAATGCAGGAAGCATTAGAGAATGCTGGCATACACGATGTGACTATCAAGGTAGGTAACTGCTCCTACTCAGGCGGTGAAGCTACATACAAGGTACAGGTATTGCTTGATGGTGCGGATACACAAGAGCAGATTGCGCTTACACATTTTGCACAGTTCTACAAGTTAGACACTACTCGTATCTCTGAGATTGGTGGGCAGAAGGTTACTCTCGTAGGGTACAACACCAACGCTAAGAAAATGCCGTGGCAAGTTAAGTCTTTGACTAGTGACAAGCAGTGGAAGCTTACACACAATCAAGCTTTAGAAATGTTTGAAGAGGTATCGTGAGATGTACTACGTAGCTACGATAGGCAAGGATGGTTTCTATTATAATAAGATGTGGACTCTTGATCGTGAGAATGCTCTTGACAGAGCGCATGAACTATTAGATGCAGGGTATAAAGTTATATTTGAAGAAGGGAACTTTGATGATGACGAATCCTAACGCAGGTAAGTATGTCATAAGCCTATATGACTACACAGGTGAGGCACTCAAGCCGTGGGCAGAAGCAGGATATATTTGCTATGCCTTTGACATACAGCATGATGCAGAAAAAATATGTATAGATAATTTTGAGGGCGGTGGTCTGATCCGTTATGTTCATGCAGACCTTCACGATCAAAGCACTCTCAACAGGATAGCTGTAAACTTTCAGTTTGAGAGTGTTGTATTCGGCATGGCGTTTCCTGTGTGTACTGACTTGGCTGTATCAGGTGCGCCACACTTCAAGGCTAAGGCTAAGCGTGACCCTGAGTTTCAGACTAAAGCAGCAAGCTATGCTATGATGTGCTCGCAGTTCTTCAATGAGCTAGGCGTACCTTACTTCATAGAGAATCCTGTCAGTGTGTTGTCTACGTTGTGGCGTAAACCTAACTACTCATTCCACCCCTATGAGTACGGCAAGTACATCGCTGACAGTGAGGCAGAGCATCCCTTGTGGCCTGACTACATTGCACCTCGTGATGCATACCCTAAGAAGACATGCCTCTGGACAGGCAATGGGTTCACTATGCCGTGGACTGACCCAGTAGAGCCAGAGCAAGGGCACAGCAGACAACACTTGAAACTTGGTGGTAAGTCTGTTAAGACTAAGAACATTCGCAGTGCTACACCCCGTGGCTTTGCTCGTGCAGTTTATGAGTTCAACTCTGGTGACGGACCGTCCGACAGTAAAGAATTAACAATGGAGAATGTACTATGAGACTACTACTTAACACAGAAGCTTACCCTGACTACACACAAGATCAACTCGTAGAGTGGTTGGGTTTATTACCGCATTGGGTTGCCGACTATGTAGAAGATGGCGGTGACGAAGAAGGTCTTGATCTTGTAGACCACATGACAGAAGCGTATGGATTCGGTAAGCTGTACCAGTTCAAGGGTAAGGTATTACCTAATGGTACATACACCTATCCAGAAGATGATGACCTTAATCCTATTGCTAAGGTCAAACTCAAGAAGGGTGATGTTTACTTTTACCCCTATGGTATGGTAGCATTACCTACAGACAATGGACACTATGTAACAAGAATGGATTGATAGATATGAAGATTGAGACACAAACTTTAGAAGTAAAAGTATGGGATCACCACGATGCAGTAGTGTTTGTAACTCAACAGCGCTACGAAAAGACAGGTGAGAAGACTGAATCAGGTACTGATATATACAGTCACTGGAAAGATGTACTGACAGCTATCCCTGTAGACTTTGGGTACAGCCATGAGCTAGATGACGAAGATAAGTACAAGCTAGTCAAGAATGTATGTGACTCTTTGGTTGCACTGTATCAGTACGATCATGACAGCTACGAGATTGGCGTGTCCTACTACATCAACCACGACCACTGTGTAAACGGATAAAGGGAATAGATAATGGAAAGTGTAGGTAATAAATATGTTGTACCTTTACAGCGATATCACGATGATCTTGCTCGCAGCATTGACGATCTATTGTGGATCGACGAGGACGTAGAGAACATGGAACGTGAGCTTGAGTATATCAAAGGACGTATAGCACAGGGAGATATGTATGAGCCGCTTTTTTGATAAGCTATTGAACTACATCTTCATGTTTATCATGGCTATCATATTCTTTGGGCTAGGCACAGGACTGTTATAGAAAGGAACCGCAATGGCGAAACGCAATGTAGTAGAACTAAAAGGTAAGCACACAATAAAGCAAGCATGTGACTTCTATATGCACACACCTAAGTTTGCTGCATTGCGTCCTCGTACTCAGAAAGATTACATGATGTACCTATCTAAGGTATGCGATACCCCTGTGCAAAAGGGTAAGCAGTTAGGTAACATCAAGCTTATGGATGTACGTTTCAAACATGTGACTACCGCATATGACAGGTGGCTTCTCGTGCATGGGGTACGTAGCTCTAACTATATGGCTACGTGTCTCAGTATTGTATTCAATACATCCATACGACATGAGGCTATACTCTCTAACCCTGTGACATTGTTACAACGTACAACGGATAAGCCTCGTAAAATTAAATGGACTAAGGATCAGGTGCGTCTCTTCTTAGATACCGCATACTCTGAGTGGAAGTGGCGTAGCGTTGGCCTGATCGTTCACATGGCATACGAGTGGGCACAGCGTGTAGGTGACATGCGTCTCCTCAGGTGGGACAACCTAGACTTAGATGCCAAGCGCCTAGACTTAGAGCAGAGTAAACGTAGGGCCGATGTACACTTACCTATTACAGATGAAAGCTTGTGTCAGATGCTCCGAGAGCAGAAGGAAGACTTTGACTTCCAAGACTACGTAGCGCCTCGTGTACTCCCCAGAGCAGGGGCACACACACCTTACGACGATCAAGAGATACATGTGCTAGTCAATCAAGTTAAGGAAGCTGCAGGATTACCTTTTGTGCTACAAGCACGAGACTTACGGCGTACTGGCATTACAGAGATGGTAGAGTCAGGCGTAGACATGGCAGGTATTATGCAAGTCAGTGGACACACCAACCCCCAAAGTGTTAAGCCTTACTTGGTAAACACATTCAGTGGTGCGTCTGCTGCATTAGCGCAAAGGAGATCCAATGACGATAAGTGATTACGTTAAGTCATTAAGTTTGGGTGATGGTGAGACACACAGATCTGACTGTCCGTCATGCCGTGGCTCCAATACATTTACTGTAGTAAATAGATCTGGCTCCATGATATACAACTGCTACAAGCTAGGCTGTAGATCTAGAGGTGCAGTGCATGTCAACCTGACAGCAGCAGAGATACAAGCTAAGCTTACTGCAGAGGCATACGTTAAGCCTGAGCCTGAGTGTATGGTAATACCTGAGTATGTGGTTGAACCTGTTGGCCGGGAATACACGTTACTTGATTCATTCCTAGATAAGTGGGATCTACAAGGCGAGCGTGTCTTATATGATGTAAGTGAGAAACGTGCTGTGTTTCCTATTAAACACAAAGGTTCTATCATTGATGCGGTAGGCAGAGCATTGCACAATGCTATACCAAAGTGGTACAGATATACCGGAAAGGCTAGTGTATACAAAAGGATAGTAGGTAAACCAAACGGTACAGCAGTTATAGTCGAGGATGTTATAAGTGCTATCACAGTTGCTAAGCTTCTACCCCAAGTCACAGGCTTGGCTATTATGGGTACGTCACTAGGGCATGAACACATGGAACACATAGGAGAATTTTCTAATGTTATCATAGCGTTAGACCCTGATGCCATGACCAAGACACTTCAGTATAGGAGAGAGGTAGAGGCATGGACAGGCATACGAACACAAGCTTTTAGACTTGACGATGACATCAAATACAGATTACAATCCGATGTAAAGCGGTTAAGGGAAATGTTATTATGATAAAGTTTAATAATAAACAAAATCCTATGGCTAAGGATGTAAGACAGCCTAAGTATAAACAACAGGTTATACCTGATAAGAAAAAACCTGTAACTAAAAGAAAAGAAAAACATAAAGGTAAAGATAATGATTGAAGTAACATATAAAGGTAGCATGGGTAGCGACTTGACTGTAGTCAATGCTGCACGAGTAAGCTTTGGCAAGGAGAGTGAGTGGGACTATGAAGAGTCAGATGCTTACAGCTTCAAGCAACACATGAAAGTTAGGGATAAGAAGCTTATACAATACCTAGCCAATCACAAGCACATCAGCCCATTTGGGCATTGCTTTGCCAGCTTCCACATCAAGGCACCAGTCTTTGTAGCTAGACAGCTAGTCAAGCATAAGTTCCTACGGTGGAATGAGATTAGCCGTAGGTATGTGGATAGTGAGCCTGAGTTTTATGTGCCTAAGTCTTGGCGTGGACGTAGCGAGGATAAGAAGCAAGGCAGTACTGGCGAGTGGTATGATGAGGATATGGATCTATTACTTGAGAGTTGTCACAAAGTTTGTCTACACGACTACAAAGAGTTGCTTGAGAAGGGTGTATGTCCAGAGCAAGCACGTATGGTACTACCACAGAGCATGATGACTGAGTGGTACTGGTCAGGTAGCTTGGATGCCTTTGCTGACATGTGTAAGCTTCGCTGTGCGCCTGACACACAAGCAGAGACAGCAGAGGTAGCATGGGAGATTGATCGTGTAATGGTAAAATTATTTCCTGTGTCATGGGAATCATTAAGGGAGAATGACTAATGAGGGGTAACATCAATGGTGCAATCAAGGCGTCAGCTATTGTAGCTTTACTTATAGCAGCACCACCCGTGCTGATAGCTATGACATATGATGAGTACCCTAAGTACTGCAAGCTGTCTATCTTGTTACCATGTATAGGAGTGAATGATGAATGAGATAAAAGTAATAGATGTAGAAGAACATCGTGATGGTAGCGCTACTCTACAAATAGAATGTGCCCCTGAGATATTCGCAGCTATCTTTAACGTAGGGTTTGTTGCCTTAGTTAAGGCGGGTTTAGAATCAGAAAGGATTAAAGATGTACGCAGTTCAGATTGAAATAGAGAAAGGTGAATACACCTTAGTAAGAAAGGAAGATCCTTGGACGTATGACACAGAGGTACGCACATTCAGTACGGAAAAAGAAGCAGAGACAGAAGCTGCAAGGTGGAATACAGGACGAGTAATAAACTATTCAGCCTATATAGGGAAAGAAAAACATGTATAAGAAAGAACATAACGATACGACAGGCCGTGATAAGTATTACAAGGATAGCCCAGATGCTATGCGTAAAAGAAATGAGAGCCGTATGTGGGTCAACGGTAAGTATATTCCACAGACGCATGACTTACATAAGCCGGGACGATATAAATCTTTTAATGATGCAGCCTTTGAAGGGTTAGGTAAGTACTCTAACACCAAGGAAGGCTATGTATATGCTCTGACTAATCCTGCATGGCGTGACTGGGTTAAGATTGGTATGGCTATTGATGTTGAGGATAGGGTTAATGCATATCAAACGTCTAGTCCCTTCAGAGACTTTCACCTACGAGGGTATGCCCATTTCAGTGACAGACGTAAGGCAGAGTCAGATGTACACGACCTTGCTAAATCTATGTCCAATGACTACGTTAAAGAATGGTTCAAGCTTTCATGGCAAAATGCATTAGAGCTTATTGAAAAGGTAAAGAGTAGATCTATATCAGACATGACTGATGAAGAACGTAAACGTGCCATAGAAAGAAGCGAGGCCAATAAAGTATGATGGAATTAGCACTCATAAGATCTCTCATGAATAAAGAATTTTATGAGGGACATAAGGGTATCCGTACCCCAGACAAACTCTTTACGAAAGATGTTAGAAAGATTAAACACACCGTAGAGATGGCTATGCAGGAGTATGATAAGGATCTATCTGTGTCGGAAGTAGAGGGCTTGTTCTTCTCTTCCAACGCAACACTTACTACATCTAACAAGACAGTATATAAGGAAATCTTTAACAAGATCCGCAAAGAAGAACCTATGTCTAAGCCTATCGCCAAGGAAGTTTTGTCTAAACTTTTTCAGCAGATGGTAGGGGAAGAGGTAGCCAACATAGGTTTTGATTATGTTAATGGTACACAGAAAAGTCTTGAGCCACTGAGAAAACTACTGAGTGATTACGAGGATGACTTTACCCCAAGCCTTAACTTAAATTTCTGTGATATATCTATTGAGACACTGCTCAAGGCTAACGAGAAACAATCTCAGTGGAAGTTCAACATCCCTAGCTTACACCGTAAGGTTGAGGGTATTAGTGGTGGGCACTTCTTAATTGTAGGCGCACGGCCTAACACAGGTAAGACAAGCTTTCATGCATCTCTTATTGCAGGGCCTAATGGTTTTGCGAAGCAGGGTGCACGTTGTCTTATTCTTTGTAATGAAGAGGCGTATGAACGTGTAGCTTTTCGCTATCTTACTGCTGCTACCAGCCTGACTATGGAAGAAGTTAAAGATAACTTTCCTTTAGCTTCGACAAGATACCAACGTGTTAGAGATAACATAGATCTGTACGACAGTACGGGTAAAGACATGGTATGGGTAGAGGCGGCTATTAAAAACTACAAGCCTGACATTGTGGTACTTGACATGGGTGATAAGTTTGCACCTCGTACCAGTGACAAGTCAGACGTGTACCTAAAGGATGCGGCTATTCATGCACGTAACATTGCAAAGCAATACAACACAGCAATTATATGGATGTCCCAATTGTCTGCAGCAGCAGAGAATAGGATTAACGTAGACCAGTCTATGCTTGAAGGGAGTAAAACAGGCAAGGCTGCAGAGGCAGACCTCATGATTCTTATATCTAAGAACCCTTCAATGGCAGAGCTAGGGGATGAGGATGAGGTAGACAATCAGCGCTATCTTGTACTGGCTAAGAACAAGTTAAAAGGTGGCTGGCATGGTAAGATACCCTGCGAGTTAGATGGAGCTAGAGCGCAGTATTCTGCGTAGGAAGGTATATTAATATGAAGCGTGTTCTTGATGTCGAGAATACAACTACCAAACGAAACAACAAACTACACATGGACCCCTTTGAGTCAGACAATACACTGACACAAGTAGGTGTGCAGGATGTAGATACTCACCGTCAATACATCTATACGTTTGATCATGAGGAGCAGCAAGATTATAGTGGAGATGCATTCAAAGCTGTACAAGCTATATTAGATACTACCACACTACTTATCATGCACAATGCACAGCATGATTTGGCGTGGCTATGGGCTAGTGGTTTCAAGTATGACGGTAAGATCTATGATACTATGCTGGCAGAGTATGTACTAATGCGAGGGGATCACTTAGAGATATTAGTTACAGGTAGTGTTAAAAAGAAATCACTGAGCTTAGACAATTGTGCTAAGCGTAGAGAGTTGTACTATCAGAAGGACGATACCCTAAAGAGATACTTCAAGGATGGCTATGGTACAAATCAGATACCTCTAGATGAACTAACACATTACTTATCGTGTGATCTAAAAACAACTGCAGCTTTGTATAAAGCTACTGAGGTAGACTACAACGCACCAGAGTCAAAGTCTTTACATACTATCCGGGATATCACGTTCAACGTCTGTAAGACACTTACTCGTATCTATATGAATGGCATCAAGATAGATCAGGATGCTTTAGATGTAGTGCAACAGGAGTTTGAGAAAGAGAAAGCAGAGATAGAAGAAAGACTACAGAAGAAAACAAGAGAGCTTATGGGTGACACGCCTATCAATCTTAATAGTCCAGAGCAATCCTCTCAGGTACTGTTCAGTAGAAAGGTAAACAACAAAAAGGAATGGGCAGATCTGTTTGAATATACTTCTACTGCTGAAGAGTATAAAGACGCAGTAAACAAAAACAGTACCCTGTTACGTAAGACTAAGGCTTTTACTTGTCCTACTTGTGATGGAGAAGGCAAGGCTTTCAAGAAGAAGAAAGATGGTTCAAGATACAGCAAAGCTAACAAGTGTAAGGACTGTGATGCACGAGGCTACCAGCTACAGCAGACAAACGAGATGGCAGGCTTAGGCTTCTTCCCACCTAGTAAATCATGGGTTAGTGCCAATGGTTTCAGTACAGGAAAGGATAACATGGATGCACTTATTGCAACGGCTAAAACAAATAACATGGAAAGTGCAGTATCTTTTCTTTCAGATCTTAAGCGGCTTAGCGCTATCAGTTCTTACCTTTCTAGTTTTGTTGATGGCATACGTACTTATACTAAGCCTGATGGATTCCTTCATGTAGGTCTTACCCAGCACATAACTTCAACGGGCAGGTTCAGTGGGCGTAACCCTAACATGCAGAACATGCCACGAGGTAATACATTCCCAGTCAAACGTGTCTTTGTTTCACGCTGGAAAGACGGGAGCGTTATGGAAGCAGACTTTGCCCAGCTTGAATTTAGGGCGGCAGCATTCCTGTCTCAGGACAAGGTAGCTATGGAAGAGATTGCCACAGGGTTTGACGTACACGCTTACACTGCAAAGGTTATCACTGATGCAGGGCAACCTACGGGCAGACAAGAAGCTAAGGCTCATACCTTTGCTCCTCTCTTTGGTGCTAGTGGGTATGGCAGGAGTAAGGCAGAAGCTGCGTACTACACGCACTTCAACGAGAAGTACAAAGGTATAGCTGCTTGGCATAAGAAGTTAGGAGATGAGGCAGTTCGCTACCAGAAGATAACCAATGTGTCAGGCCGACAGTATGCTTTCCCTAATACAGAGAGACGTATGAATGGCACACCTACTAATTTTACTACCATAAAAAACTATCCAGTGCAGGGCTTTGCTACAGGGGATGTCACTCCTGTCATTCTTATGGAGCTAGAGAACAGACTTATGCCCTTACAATCTAAAGTTGTGAACACAGTGCATGACTCAATGGTGGTAGATGTACATCCAGAGGAGACAGATTATGTAATACAAATGATAACAGATCTTAACGAGGACTTAGACAAAATTATATACGAAGCATACGGCGTAGAAATGAATGTGCCTATGTTATTAGAAGCCAAGATTGGTCCTAATTGGCTTGACACAAAAGACGTTTAATGATATAACTTCACTTCCGACAAACTCAACAAAGGAAAATAAATATGAGTACATCAGTAGCATTATCCGTAGATGGTATGTCTTTATCAGAGGCAATGGGAATGTCATCTACACCCACCGCATCAACCCTTGCTCGTGTAGCACAGGTGCACAATCCTATCACCGTATCTATTGGTGATGATGAGAAGATCACCGTACCTGTAGGTGCATTCAAAGTAACAATGCCTGACGGGGAAGTTGTCTATACTCGCAAGGCATCTATTCGTGTGTTTGCACAGCGTCAGCAGTGGCAGCGCTGGGATTCAGCATCAGAGACAATGAACAAAAGTCTCATGTCTAATAGTTTGAATGGGGATCTAAAAGATACCACAGGTAAGTTCAACTTGGGCCGACCTAGTGGTTACATTGAAGACTTTCAATCTTTACCAGAGGCAACGAAGAATCTTATTCGCAGCATCAAACGTGTAAAGGTTACGCTGGGTATGATTATTCTGGACAATCCAATGGACTATTCGGGTAATCCTTTACAAGGTTACGAGGATGAGATTCCGTTTGTTATGGACATCAAGAATACAGAGAGCATGAAGTCATTAGACAATGCACTAAGTAAGATCATGTCTAAGAAGCTCACTCCAGTAGAGCATACTGTTGCACTCTCTAGTGCTAAGCGTGAGTTGCCTACAGGTGCTAAGTACGCTGTGTTAGTGGCTGATCTAGGAAGCAAGGTAAACTTCCAAGAGCAGGACAGTGCTACACTACAGGACTTCTTGAACTGGGTAGAGTACTCCAACAGTTATGTATCTCAGAAGTGGCAGGAGAATAGTTCATCAGCATTGAGTGCTAGTGATGCAGATCTTGTTTCTTCAATCGTAGAAGTACAAGAAGCAGAGTAATGATGCACCCCGCAGAACTGTCCGTACATTCGTATCTACGCAAAGCCTTAGATGGTGATGCAGGTATGTCTAAAGAAAACATTGAAGCCATAGTAGCAGACGTTGCTAAGGCTTTAGAGAAGCAGTTTAATGGCGGGCCAAGAGATGCATTTAAACTTAGGATGTCTAATATCGGGCGTCCTAAGTGCCAACTCTGGTTTGAAAAGAATGACCCTGAGACAGATGAGCATAAGCCTACATCATTCCTACTACAGATGATGCTAGGCGATTTTGTTGAGGCGTTATTCAAAGGGCTGCTTCGTGAAGCTGGTGTTAAGTTTAAAGACAATGACAAGGTAACATTGAACTTAGGTGAAGGTAAAGATATCAAGGGTGAGTTTGATATGATACTGGACAATAAGCTTGATGATGTTAAGTCTGCATCGCCGTGGTCCTACACTAACAAGTTCACTAACTTTGAAACACTTGCCCAAGGAGACTCATTTGGGTATGTACCTCAACTGGTTGGTTATGCTAAGGCAGCTAACGTAGGTGTAGGTGGTTGGTGGGTTGTCAACAAATCCAATGGCGAGTTTAAATACGTATCAGCAGAGGGTGTCAATGAAGAGAAGGTAATAGAGGACATAGAAGGAACATATGATTACATTAATAATGATGAACCTTTTGAGCGCTGCTTTGGGGCAGTACCAGAAACGTATAGAAAGAAACCATCAGGTAACATGAAGTTAAACTCTTCCTGTAGGTTCTGTTCACATAAGCGTAAGTGCTGGCCTACTATGCAGACGTTACCCTCTAAGGTCTACTCAGGAAACAAAGAAGCACCCCTAGTCGATTACATCTTATAGAAAGGAAAGACATGACTAAGCTAACTCTAGACGACAAAGAATATGATATAGAAGATATGACAGAGGATCAGAAGGAGATACTAAACGTATTAAACATAGGCTCCAATGCATCTGCCCTCTTGAATCACATTACACAATGTGTACAAGCGGTGCAGCAGTTAAAAACAAACGAGTTAAAATCTTCTTTGGAACCCGCTAATGCCACCAAAGAAGAAACCTAGAAGGCATAACTCAAGAAGGTATCGCAGCGGCTTAGAGAAAGAAGTCGCTGCATTCTTGAGTAGTAATCAGAAGTCTGTAAGGTATGAGAAACTAAAGATAGAATGGGAAGACTTTAGATATAGAACTTATACCCCTGACTTTGTGTTGGATAACAACATAATAATTGAAACCAAAGGTATCTTTGATAGTGAAGATAGACGCAAACACTTGGAGATAAAAAAGCAACACCCTCATCTAGACATTAGGTTTGTATTTAGTAACTCAAGATCTAAGCTTTACAAAGGAGCTAAAACAATGTATCAGGAATGGTGCGACAAGAACAATTTTAAATGGGCGCACAGAGTTATCCCGGAAGAATGGTTAAAAGAAGATCCTACTACTGACATAAACTTAGATAAGATTACTGTACAAAGGAAAATATAAATGGTTAGAAAAATATCCAATCAAGAAGTAGCTATCATTCTATCCTTAGATGATTCAGAAGAAGAGGATGCGTTGAGTGTAGTTACTTATGTACCCAAGGATTGTGATTTAGATAGGGATACCCTTGACGAATTACTAAACGTAACTACATTCCTTACATCATTCCTACATTTAGCAGAGAGAAATCAAACTTTACGCAAACAAGTTATGGAATATAGAAACGCTTTGTTAGACTTGGAACATCTGGAAGATATGGATTTTATAGAAGAGGAAGAAGGTCTACCCCCTGTAGATGTAAAGACTAGCAGCGGTAAAGTTATACGATTAGATGCATGGACAAAAACAAAAGGGAATGCTTGATGTCAAAACAGTTTGATCCTGTTAATAGCCCGCCGCACTACACAATAGGAAATGGAGTGGAGTGTATTGAGTATATCAAACAAGTACTTACCCCAGAGGAGTTCAAAGGTTACTGCCACGGCAACTTAATTAAGTATCAACATAGGCATGGATATAAAGGCAAGCCTGTAGAGGATATGGAAAAAGCACAGTACTATCTCAACAAGTTAGTAGAAACATTAAAGGAGATTCACAAGTGACACATGACTACACTGTTTCTTTTGTAATTAAAGTAGACGAGGATAACAATCTACTATCATCTCTACAAGAGGCACACAAAGAAGATATAGAAGAGTTAGTTTTAAATATGTTCTATGACGTAGATGATGTGACAATATCAAAGTTATTGGTAAGGGATAGACCATGATTAACAAGAGTGACTTAGAGGCGTTTGGATATTTCGATATGTTTCAGAATAGTACTGAATACGATCAAGACCCTGTAAGATTCTACAGTCAATTTGTAGAGGATAAGGTGTTCACTAAAGGGAGAGAGCGCTTAGTAGAAAATACTTTGGGTCTGGTAGGAGAGGCAGGAGAAGTATCAGAAAAGGTAAAGAAACTATTTAGAGATAAGAATAAATTTACAGATGAAGAAGTCCTTAAAGAACTGGGTGATGTATTGTTTTATACTGTAGCGTTAGCCAATATCTTTGGGGGCAACCTAAAGAAGGTCATGGAGATGAACATGGCAAAGTTAGACGATAGAGAACAACGTGGTGTATTAAAGGGAAGCGGAGATAATAGATGAATAACTACCTACCAACAGACTACCAAGCTTTTATTCATACCTCACGGTATGCACGATGGCTTGATGATGAAGGACGAAGAGAGTCTTGGGGCGAAACAGTAGATCGTTACATTAACAATGTAGTAGGGCATAAGATTGATGAGAACACTAAGGATGATTTAATGTTTTCTATTCTTAACCTAGAGGTTATGCCTTCCATGCGAGCCATGATGACCGCAGGTCCAGCAGCTAACCGTGACAACACTTGCATGTATAACTGTAGTTACCTACCCGTAGAGGACCCTAAGTCCTTCGATGAGGCTATGTTCATTCTCTTGTGCGGTACGGGAGTCGGCTTCAGTGTCGAGCGTCAGTTCATTAGTAAGCTTCCTGAGATCCCTGAGTTGTTCGACAGTGAGACTACTATCGTTGTTAAAGACAGTAAGGAAGGTTGGGCTAAAGCTCTTCGTCAAGTTCTTGCTCTCCTCTGGGCTGGTGAAATCCCTCAGTGGGATATTGGTTTGGTACGTCCTGCAGGTGCAAAGCTTAAGACCTTTGGTGGCAGAGCCTCTGGGCCAGCACCTCTTGTTGAGTTGTTTAACTTTGTTATTAATACATTCAAGAATGCACAAGGACGTAAGCTATCTAGCATTGAGTGTCACGACATCATGTGTAAGATTGGTGAGGTAGTTGTCGTAGGTGGTGTACGTAGGTCAGCCATGATTAGTTTATCTAACTTGTCAGATGATCGTATGCGTCATGCTAAGTCAGGTGCATGGTGGGAGAATGACCCACAACGGGCCTTAGCTAATAACTCTGTGAGCTATACAGAGAAGCCAGATGCTGTGTCGTTTATGCGTGAGTGGATGGCATTAGTAGAATCAGGAAGTGGAGAACGTGGTGTATTTAATCGTCAAGCAAGTAAAGCACAAGCTGCAAAAAATGGTAGGCGTGATCCTAACTATGAGTTTGGGACTAACCCTTGCAGCGAAATCATCTTGCGCCCAAATCAGTTCTGTAATCTTACGGAAGTTGTTATCCGTGCGACAGATACTATTGAAGACCTTGAACGTAAGGTTAGACTGGCTACGATTCTGGGAACCATACAATCCACCTACACCAAGTTTCCATACTTGCGTAAGGTGTGGAACAAGAACACAGAAGAAGAGCGTCTGTTGGGTGTGTCACTTACAGGGATAATGGACAATCCTTTGATGACTACTAAGAACAAAGGCTTGGAGAAGACTCTTGAACATCTTCGTGGGATTTGTGTTTCTACTAATGCTGAATGGGCTGAACGTCTTGGTATACCTGTTGCTGCTGCGATTAGCTGCATTAAACCATCGGGCACAGTCTCCCAGTTGGTGGATAGTGCCAGTGGCATACATGCTCGCCATAGTCCCTATTATATCCGTACTGTGCGTGGTGATAATAAAGATCCCCTAACACAGTTCATGACAGATCAAGGTATACCTAGTGAGCCGTGTGTTATGAAGCCAGATCAAACAACAGTATTTAGTTTCCCTGTGAAGTCTCCGACTAAGGCAGTGGTTACTGAAGATATGACAGCCATTGAGCAGCTAGAAACTTGGCTGATGTATCAACGACATTGGTGTGAGCATAAACCCTCAGTAACAATCAATGTACGTAAGGATGAGTGGTTTGAAGTGGGTGCCTTTGTGTACAAATACTTTGACGAAATGTCGGGCGTATCCTTCTTGCCTTACAACGAGCACACTTATCAACAAGCACCCTATCAAGAGGTTGAAGAAGTTAAATACAAAGACTTACTTTCTTTGATGCCTTCTAGTATTGCTTGGAGCGAGCTTTCTAACTACGAGAAAGAAGATAACACTGTTGCCATGCAGACTATGGCGTGTACGGGAGATGTATGTGAAATTGTAGACCTAACATAGGAGATAAAAATGTATGCACTACTTATAGTTCTGTTTCATTTAGGTGAAGTAAAAGTACAAGCAATAGAGAAGCTGTTTGAAACATCAGAACACTGCGAAAGAGTTTCTGCTCTTGTATATAAAAAGCTAATTGACACTAGACCTTCAGTAAATTCATATGCTAATGTCTATTGTCTACAGCTACCAGAGAGTACGTAACATTGATAAGTCGTATTGAGGAAGAAGCAAAGAGACATACAGAAGCTCGACAAAGAAGATTTAATGAGGAAATCTTACGACTTCTAGAGCCTGTACGAAACCACATACAATTTAACTTGCAAGAATCTAAAGTAAAAGAACGAGCATTAGAAAGAGTAGAAGATGTGGCTATGATAAGTAAGTATGCTGCAGAAACAACAGGTTTAAAATAATAAAAGGGGGCTTAGTTGCCCCCTCTTTTTTTGTCTTATAGGTTACTTTGTGTTTGAAGTAGTTTCTTTCTGTTGTTCTCATCCTTGAGATAGAAGTATAAGAGTTCTAGTGCCTCGTTAGAAAGATCTTCTACTTCTCCTTTCATACCCAAAGCTTCCATACCATCAGCTAGTTCTCTCTTACTGATAGAGCCGCCTCGCTTACTGATGTCGTACATGATTTCCATGCGACGATCCCCTGTCCTACCGTGAAGCTGTAGAGTTTTCATTGCTTGCTTTTTGGATACAGACAGAACACGACTAACTAAATATCTACGCTCTTCATCTGTACCATCCCGCCACTTAGCAGAGTTTACGACATTTTCAGAATAGTAATCTAAATAGTTTACAATTATTTCATTCATTCTATTATCAGCTACAGCAATGTCAGCTTTGATGTTAGACTTCCACTCAGGTAAACCTATCTCATTAAACATTCTATTGATAGTGGAAGGTGCATCTTTCTCCCTAAAACCAAACAGTCTTCCTATAGGTGCTCTACCCGGAGTATCAGATAAAGCTCTATTCTTTTCTTGGGGTGCTTTCTGCCCTACCATTTCTTGTACGGACAGATCCATAGCATCAAACATTTGATCTACGTAGCGCACTGAATTGTTTAGCCACTTGCTACCATCATTACGATCTACTGCTATATAATCTTCTCCACGAGAGATAGCGGCTACTTGATTGATAGGATCTAAGGGACGTGTATATCCTGATATGTACATAGATACTGCACCACCTACAGCAGAACTTGCATTAGACTTAACTGCATCTATATCACCTGCAGAGAGATCTAGTAGAAGTTGATAGGGTGCTTTACTGACTTCACCTAATTGTCTTGTGATTGATTCAATACCAAAAGTGGCAGTAATATCTGCGACTAGTTCTTTCGGTACATAACCATCTCTGTATTGATGCGCTGCCATACGACCCATAGCCTTATAGAAGCTGAAAGGGAAGTCATACTTACGATCTCGTATAGTGCCGTCACTCATACGATCTTCATTCCAAGCAAGACCTTCTTCCATATTCTTATAGTCGTAAGCTCCCCAAGCCCCTATTAAACCTAGTCCTACTGCACCTTTGATAGCAAGCTCATAAGGATCTCTCTCAGACTTGCCTAAATATTTATGCATAAAGCTTATGCCTGTGTAATCTGCCATGTGTACGACAGTGTTGTTAAAGAACTTACCGAAAGGTACAAGTGCACCAACAACAGGAACTCTACGTGCATCTTCGATAGCAGCAGCTACATAGCCCAATGCACTTTTATCAATGTCTTCTGACTTAGGTTTATATGATTTAGAAAATACAGTGCGTAAGGTATCAGACACAGCAGTAGCTGTTACTTCTGCATACTCTTCTCCATCCATCTTCTTGTATAGATCTGCATCTGCAATGAACTCAGAGTAAGACATGTTGTATTTAAGACGTACCTGTTTATCTATGTTGTACATAAACTCTTGCGTCTTAGTTAAGAAGTCTTGCGCCTTAACACCATAGACTGTTTGGAAGAAGTCCATTACTTTCTCAGGGACGCCGGGCTTATCCATGTCATCTATTTTAATGTTCAACTGTTTGAGCGTGTCTTCCATCTCAATTTCACCCGCCATAAAGCGAAACATTTCTTTCTGCGCTTTAGGGTTGTGAGCAAAGAAGTCCATTGCTTCGTTGAACGTGGCGTTAGGATCTAGGATGTTAGATATCTTCTGCTTCTGCAGCTTGAGTAACTGTATGCCTTTGTTACGAGCTTGTACAGCGTCAGCTTTCCTGCCCATCACAGAATATGCAAAGGATGCAGGACCGTATAGTACACCACGAGTAGTATCAGTTATACTTTGTAATGCAGATGCCTGTGTCCAACCAATCAAGTTGAGCATAGTTGTGCCCGGATGCGTAACCAAAGTACGAATGAAGTTGTTTTGAAACTTGGCAGCGCCTTTAGAGACAGCCGCTTTACGTGCAGCAAAGGGTGTCATACCTTCAGCAATCATTTCTTTAGCAGACATCTCAGCTTGCTTTGAATCTAGCTCTGCCTTAGCTGCGCCAATAAGTCTTTGCAAGGGTTCGTCTGTCTCAGGCTCATAACCTATAGCCCGACTAGTCTTAGATAAAATATTTAAGTATCTAGCACTCTGACTAACCTCAGAAGACAGAACATCTAAGCCTTGCTCAAGGGTCTTGCCTTTAAAGTCTGGTATGAATTTGCCTAGAGTTTCATCAAAGATACCTTGTATGTCATCTATAACACTGTCAGGCATTTCCATCACAGTGCTAGACAACCAGTCAAAGTGATTAGCAAAACCTTCACGGCCTATAGGCTGTTTGATACCTCGCTTAGCTAGGATAGTTGACACACCCTCAAAGCCATCTTGAGGAGATCCCCTTAGAAACAAATCTAAAATGATATCACTACGAGGTGTACCGGGTGAACCCGGCTCTAGTGGTACAGCCCTTGCCATATCCCCACGTTGGACTTTATTAAACCAGTCACCTAATCTAGCTTTTGTATCAGCCAAGTCTCTTGACAAGGATTCTACAGCTTCAGGGTCTGCCTTTAGATTTTCTGTAGCTTCTTTAGTCTGTCTACGTACTTCTTCTCCTGCTAAGTCAGCAGCTTTAGCTTTAGCTTCTGCAGCGTCTGCAAAGAATTTAGCTGAAGCACCTATGGATTCAGGACCACCTTTAGATATACGATTTAAACCGTATGCAATCCCACCGCCAAACAATCCCCCAGCAAATGCAACACTACCTTGCACCGCATCATAGTCTGTTTGAAGTCCTGCCTTCTCAAAGGATTCTTGGTAAGCCCAGTCAACACTCAACCCAAAGGCTGCATCTGATAAAGCTGTTGCACCTATCTCCATCTTGGCAGACTTCTGTGCTGCTTCCTTGCCAGCCTCAGACTGCATCATACGAGCTAGGATCTTACGCTCTTGCTTGAAAGCTTCTTCCCGTAATAGTTTTTCAGTAGGCTTCTTTATGCCTCTCTCTCTAAGCTGCTTCTTAGCGAAAGACATAGCAGCTTTCTTGGCTGCGGCTGTCACACCTTTCATACCAGCTTGTGCAGCTAGTTTACCTACACCCAAAGATGCAAGGTTAGCAGGGTCTATAATCAAAGCTCTAGCGTAATCACCTACAGCATCTACCTTTTGACCGAAGGTAGTTTCATCAGAGAAGGCACCCTTCATGTTATCAAATAACTGATAAGCATCTGCAGCAGCAGCACGTCTAGAGTTTATCTCACCCTCTTCTTTAGCTGGGTTGTGCAGGTAAGTCATCTCACCTAGTGTGGTAACAGACTGACCGAAGTTAAACTTACGCATATGATTGACATAGGAATCAACAATGTTCTGTCTGTCATGAGTCATCTCACTCATACCAAAGCGTTGGTTCATATACTTTTCAACAATGTTAAAGTTTTGATCTTCAGTAAGATCTCCTACAGAAGAAGCATCTGCAGGACCAAACACATCTTCTGTTTGACGGTCCTCATCTTTTCGGGCAGCGGCCATCATTTGTTCATATGTTATTGCCATTTAGCGGGGCCTTCTCTGCCTTGTTTTTCTTTTAAGCTCGCCTGTTACGGGGTTATGGGTAGCTCCATATGTGGCATTCCAATCGTCAATTTGTTTTTGTAATGGGCGCTTTTGCGCAGGAGTTAAGCGCCGCCTAGAAGCTATGTCGTTCTCTTCTTTAAACTTAAGGATAAGCTGTGACATTGTAGGACGGGGGTCTGTAGGTTGTGTCAAGTCTACCCCTGTATCGTCTCCTTCATTGTCACCGCCGTCTTCACCGCCGTCTTCACCGTCATCTTCACCGTTATCGTCACCGTTATCGTCAGGCTCTGTCCTTCTTATTTCATCCCCTACAAGATAATATGTATCAGGTCCCAACTCTTCTGCAGCGGCCTCATCACTGTCGAACTCTCGTAGAGTATCTAGGGGTGGTATGTTATACCCCGCATCTTTTATGTTTTTATGCTTGTCTTCTAAAGTTAAAGGTGCAGACGCTGTTATGTAGTAGTCTACAAAAGATTGATCTATAAAAGTAGGATCTGTCATAGATCCCGGATACTTTTTTTCAAATCTTTTTGCAGCATTTAGCACAGGTTGTAACAGATCTGGATATTTTTTTGCGATACCTGCATAATCTTCAATATCAAGTAGATCCTGCAATTCCAGTTGAGACGCAGTATCTGAAGCTATTCTAAGATCCTTAATCTTATCTTCTATTATAGTCTTTAAGTTACTTTCTATTTCGGACGCCACTGCTTTCTTCTCTGTAGCACTTGCTTGAGAAGCAGGTAAGGCACTATAGTTAAACTCTACAAGACCCGGTGCTTTTGGTGTTGAGGTTAGCCCTGCCATAGCCTTAACTTCAGTACCTGTATACTCGCCAATCATCATTTCATCTAGATCTCTAGAAACTGCTTCTGTTTCATCCCCAAATAAAAGTCCAAAGCCACCACCAAGACTTGCCATAAAGTTCTTTTCTTCTTGATCTTCAGGGCGCTCTGCTCTAGAAAAGTTATTAAAGCTATCTTTAATTCTGTCACCCAGAGGTGTTTCTGGAGAAGTGTATGTACCAATATCACCTATGAAGGACTGGATATCTTGTCCTGTTATTGAGGTGTCATCTTTAATAGCATTATACGTACTACTGATAGCGGGAACGCCACCAGTTTCATACAAGTAGTTTACAAAATTTTTCTCTACGCCTCTACCTAAAATGTAGTTAGACATATTTAAAACATTATTAATACTTTCTTGTCTTTCTGCTACGATCTTTCTGCCATAAGTATCTAGCCAATCTTGATTTGCTTGACGCTTGTCTCTAATGTACTTACGTCTTTCGTCCATTATTTCAGTGCCTTTTTCGGCAACCCCCGCCATAAAATTCATCCAACTCATAGCTTAAGCTCCTCTACTCATAAGTCCTTGACCACTAGCTTTAGGCGCTGCATCAGGTTTTACTTCTGGTTCTTGGGGTTGTTGCGGCTGCTCTTCTCGCATCTCAGTCAGCTTCTCTCTTTGAGGAGTACCGAAAGCTTCCGCTGTTTCTTCAACAAAGCTTTCATCTATCTCGTCTTCTTCCTCTGACAGTTGGTCTTCCAAACTTTTCTTAATAAGAGCTTCCAGCTTGTCTTCTTCTTTTTGCTTCTTTTCATCGTCGCCACTAAAGAACTCCACAAAATCTATTCCTGCAGTCTTTGCCATCCAAGTAATCTCTTCGTGAATGATTGGTGCAATAGTCAAGCTCATATCAATACTGTGCATACCTTGACCAACAGCACCCGTAAGAATACTATCTACCAACAACTCTACAGAAAATCCAAACTCCAACATAAACAGAGCACTCTCTGCCACTTCCTCTGTGTATAATCTATCTAAGTGGTATACAATAGCGGGATCTGGATCTGTAATTGTAGGGGGTTGCTCCCAGTCAAAGTTTCCGGGTTCATCCGTCAGCGACTGTCCGGGGATGGGTGCTTCAAACATTATTGTAAACCTTCTATAACAACATTATGGGAGTAGTAAGGCACAACCACAGGTGCATTTTTCTTGTAGCTAGAATAGAATGTATGCTGTCCTATGGTAATAGGATTAGCTCCATAAAAATCTGTACCACGTTTTTCACTTACTTCTTTATTAAGAAAGAAGGTACTTCCTTGAGAAGCATCCACACCCTCTCTAAGATAGCTATCTAATTCAAACTTACGTTGATCTAAAAGTTTAGGATCTATAGTCTTACCTGCAAGTGTGACGTTTCTTATATTTCCTTTAGCCTTACCTACGGGTTCAAACTGATTTTTCTGCTTCAACACACCCTCTAATGTATCAGGAAATTCACCAGATGCAATGCGATTAAGGATAACACCACGTACTGCATTACGTCCTTCAATACCTTCGCCTTCAGCTTCAGCCCATACAACAGTCTCCAGTAGCTCCGCATCTTCTGCACTCAGAACAAGAGGCTCAGGCATGTCTCCTTTAGGTTTCTGAGGAGCAGGAGCTTTTACAAGAGGCTTCTCCTTAGCCACTACGGGGTCAGGATTAGTGGCTTTGTTTTGAGAAGGGCCTTTGTAGGATGTTGTGTCTTCCTTTTTAGGAGCAGCTTTATCTATCTCTGCTTGTATCTCAGGATCATTCTGCACAGAAAACCAACCACTGATTGCATCTTTTATTGAATCCTTTAATTTAAGAGGCTCATCATCCTTGCTTCTAGTTAAGCCTTCTGAGGTTTCTATAGGTTTAGTATCTATACTTTCTATATCTGCTCTAGCTTTTCTAGATCTTTCTGTACCAGACATAAAGCCACCCTGTTTATCTTGTTCTATCTGAGCCGCAATAGACGCACCTATACCAGCTTGCGCACCTCCTGCTGCACCCAGTAAAGCCATAGATTGACGAAGGCTCATTAAAGATTTTCTAGTTTCTTTTGACATTATGTTATACCTTTATTATACTTAACCGCTGAAGATAAGTCCACCAAAAAAGTTACCTATTGATCTACTATTAGCGGCACGTTCTTGCGCTTTAAGGGCGGCTGCTTGAGCGTCAGCACTCATCTGAGCCATGATAATTGCGTTAGCTCTATCTTTATTACTTTCATGAGACTTCCATGCCATAGACATAACGTCTCGCTCTCGTTGCCATATCTGATCCATAGTCGATTGAGTCATAGCATTAGCTGTCATGACGTGCTGTCTATTAGCTTCATTCTTTGCAGCACTATTAAGAGTTGCTACATTCTGTCTCCACTGAGCATTAGCTTGTGCTACAACTAATCTATTAGAGGCGTTGAATTGTGCTCTCTGATTCTTTATTTCTGCATTAAACTTTGCAGCAGCGTTCTTCTCTCCTGCGTTAAACTGCTTCATAGCATTATTTTGCGCCACATTAAACTGATTAATCTGTGCCTTAGTAGTTGCCATAAACTGTTTAGTTTGATTTTTAGATGACGCATTAAACTGACGCTCAGCATTTTCAGCAGCCTGATCTGACAACAGAGATTGCTGCATAGCTTGCCGCTTAAACATAACAGCCTGTTGTTCATTGTTTAAGTTAGCCATATCCATATCAAGGAAAGCTTTAGCATTCTGAACTTTAGCTTGCTGCTCATTACTTAAGTTAGCCATATCCATAGAAGCCACGGCTGCAGCATTCTGTAATGTAGCCGCTTGTTCTGAGCTAAGCTCTGCAAGTCCTACTGTTTTCATAAGCTCTGAGTTATGGATCTTAGCTTGCTCTGCCGCAGTGAATGTAAGATTAGCAGCATCAGCAAATCGTGCAGCATTAGCCATAGCTGTCTGCTGTTTGTTGTCAATCTTCTTACCTTGTAGTGCAGCCTCTAGCTGCGCATTAGCTAAGTAAGCTTGTTGCTTAGAGTTCATGTTAGCTAAGTTGACTTGCATCTCATTAGCATTATCTTGTAAGACAGCTTGCTGACGGTTATTAAGGTTAAGATTATTAACCTCTGCATAACGAGCAGCTTCAGCCATGTTAGATTGTTGTTGGTTAGATAAGTTCTGTCCTTGCAAAGATGCTTTGATTTGTGCGTTAGCTAGAACAGTCTGTTGCATGTTAGACAAGTTCTGTGACTGCAGTGAGAAAGCATTCTGAGAGTTTTGTAATGCGGTTTGTTGTTCAGCATTAAAGTTTGCAAGCTCTACGCCTTGCTGTGCAGCCGCATTAGCTAATGAAATTTGCTGTTGTCTATTAAGGTTGTCCATCTTCATGCTACGGAAAGCATCAGCATCTTTAGATGCAATAGGCAAAGCTGATTCCATAGCTGCTTGAAGAACAGCAGCACCTGCCATAGACGAAGAGCCTAGACCACGAGCCGCCATTGCAGAGTTAGCAGCCCGCATAGCACCTGCAGCCCATGCTGGTGTGCCATCATCAAACTGCTTCATAAGACCTGCAAGCTGACCTTGTACAGTATCTTGCGCTTCAATCTTACCTTCTTTAAACTCTGCTAGTGTACCATCGTCTACGTTAAAAGATTCAAGTTTAGCTGCAACTGCTGTAGCATCGTCACTAAGACCGTCCATAGTCATAGCTTCAGCAGCAGCCATTTCAGACTCTTGTATTTGTGCTGGTTGTGGAATCTCTTCTGGTTGTACAGAAGTCTGAGCAGCTTTAATATTATCAGGAACATTAGCTTGAGCTATCTGACTCTTTACTGCTTTTTCATCTAACCCTTGAGCAGAAGCCAACTCTTCTGAAGAAACTTGACGCTCTCCTGCAGTAACCTCTTGAACATATTCAGGGTCCATAGTGGCTGCATCAGCCATAGCATCTTTAGATAGTTCACCTTGTGCAGCATCTATCTGAGATTCATCAGATACTTCGCCTGTTACACCTGTATCCTTAATTAGTTTTTGGGTATCACCTGCTACTTTGTCTGCACTTACTGTTTCTGCTTTTACTTTACCAACACCTCCTGCTTGAGCAGCAGTGCCCGCTGTAGTAACTCCCATCTGAGGGGTTTTACCTGCAGCATCTCCTACACCTGCAGCAATGGTAGTGCCTTTAGTCTTAGCGCTAATAGTATCTACTTTTGCTTTTTCAGCTAAAGATCCGGGATCAGTTAAAGCAGATTGTACAAGCTCCTGCTGACCTTTTACATTAGCTTGTTGATAGGCTGATGCTTTTTTATCATAAGCTTTTTGTGCTTTTTGATAAGTTTTAAATGCATTAACTTTTTTTGTGTGGGCTGCTTTTTTCTTTGTGTATTCAGTGTAAGCTTTATTTAAAGGACCCATTAACTCTTTAGCAGCTTTAGCTATACTTTTCTTGTCACCCTTTTTAAAGTACGCTGTAAACTTTTTAGCTCCTGTTTTTTTGTTCTTAATTTCTCCACGTTCTCTACCTCCTGATATCCAGTTCTGAGAATGCCCCCATTTCCCCGGATCTTTTTCAGTGAAATCACCGGGGTTTTGTACAGGAGTAGGAGCTACACCCGGTGCTTTAGGCATACCACCCTTAGCAAAGCCTGTAGGGGCAGAAGTACCTTCATCTTGAGATGACTTTTGTACATCTTCTTCTTCTTCTTTAAATTCAGCAAAAGGTAGCTTGGGTTGAAACCTTGGGTCAACACCTCCAGAACTCATATTATAAACCATTAGATCCTTAACACTTAAGGATGGCATAAAAGGATTATACAAACTATTTCTCATGTTTTAAACTTTCTTGCATGTCTTCTTTTTATAACTAACCATTTACTACTTCGTTAAGACCCCAGATCATTGCACCTGTACCACCTAAGAATAATAGCACACCTACTGTTAATGATATACCCCAAAACAATTTATCTCTTGCTTTTGCTTGGGCCTCTAGTGCTTCTTTTTGTCTGACCCTAGCTGCTGCTTGTTCTTTTACAACAAGATCCCACATGCCCGGCGGTCCATACAATCTACACACTTCACGTAGTTCGTTCTGTGCTTCTTTGTGTTTCATCTTGGCTTGTGCAATTGCAAAGCCTTCTTCTTCAGATGATGTAAGTCTACCTAGAGGACCTTTGTGTCTACCTTGTTCAGCTAAACCTATGTCAGCTTCTAACTTAGCTAACTTACCAAAGTGAGGCAGTAAGTCTGCTACATCACCACCAGCTTTAACTGCAGAACTAACTGCACCAGCTATTTTAGTAACTGCACCTGCTAAAGCTAATACTTCTATCATTATGACAAACCTTATTATTCATTTCTGTCTGCCATCTTTTCTACTGATGATCTTATTGCTTTTATGTTTTCGTCTATACGTGCTAGTGATACTGCTTGGTTTTGTACGGACACTTCTATGCGTCCAATACGTTTTTCTAGTACGATGATTTCTTCTCTGTTATTGTCTATGTCAGACATCATCATACTGACTGTCCATACAATAGCTGCTCCCTGAACAAGTAGGCCAAAGATCAATGTAATCGGTACAGACTTGCTCAAGTGCCAGCTATCCTCAGACATCATTCAGCTTCCAATGCATCTAGTCGTGATTCAATACTTGCAAGCCTTTGCTCTGTTGCCGCATGAATAAACGACATTAGTTCGCTATAACGAATAGAGTACCTGTCTACATATGTAGCACCCTCTGGAATCTCTGGATCATCAACTTCAAAAGTTTCCACATAAGGTGTTGCAATGTCTTCACCTGACATTTCTTTTTCGTAAAACTCATTCCAACACATGAAGGCATACTTCATTGGATCAAGGCTATTAGCTTCCATTGCAGCCTTAACCTGTTGTGCAATTATGCCTGAGTGAATACGAGCATTATCACCTTTTTCTGCAACACTATGGTTCCACTTATATGTTTTAAACAATGCACTAATTGCTTTAGCTGCATTAATTTCGTTGGTGCTAAGTGCTGCAACTTGTTGTTTTAAACGTTCATCTGATGTGTTTATTGAACCATCAACAGCCCAGACGTCTGTCCAACGTTTTGAACTTTGCCCCAAACCCGAAGTGTTATCTGCACCGGGTTGAAATATATTGCCAGACAAATCTGCTGCATGGATATAGTTACTGGTGCTGCTGGACGCATAAAATTGAAAATAAGCAGACCCAGCGGCATTTCCCCTACCTTTAATACCTATCTTAAATCCTTCACCATCACCAGATGGATCTTTAGAGTACCAACGTATATTACCTATGCCTTGCCCGTTGCTAAGACTTGTATCCTGATCATAAAACACAAGATCGTTTTCGGAAGAGTTGCTTGTTCTGGCATTATTATTACAAGACATAACAACTGAACCACCGAGGTTACTTCCGTCAGACGCAATCCTTAATCGTTCTGTATATCCGTTAGGTGCTAGGGCACTACCTGCATGCATACCAATAAATTCAGTACCCGCATCTACAACAAAGGCGTTTAGCTGAGCATTACTTTCAACTCTAAAGTTTATGTCTCCTGAACCCTCATTAATAACTACCTCACCAGTACCACTTGCATTTGATCCTACAGTTAAAAACTGAGTAAGTGATCCAGATTTCATGGCATACATTTCAAATTTTGAATCTTCACTGCCATCAGTAACATCTGTTACTCTATTGTAGAAGTTCCCAAAAAGTGTACGATCACCAACACTATTATTCCCATAAAAGTGTAAGGCCCCATTATTATCACCATCCGCAGGTGATGCAGAGTTACGATAAAATGCTATGTCGGGTGCTGTAGCTGAACCACCGTCCGTACTTTCTAACTGCAAAAGATTAAAGTTATTTGTACCACCTGCCGTAAGATGTAACAGTGAGTTATCAGCATTAGTAAGATCAGAGCCTAGTGCTAGTTTTCCATCGTTATTTAGCCTCATACGTTCTGCGTAAGTACTACTGCCGGTACGAGTGTGAAATGCTAAATCATTATCATAGTTATTACTTGTGGAAATAGAGGCAATAGCCCATTGGCCTACTGTTCCATTAGCATTTTGAGAGTGTAGCTTTAATGCAGAATATGCTCCAGTTGTAGCACTTTCATTTAAAATTCTTAAAGCTGCATCTGTAGCAGCATTTCCAGTTGCATTATAAGCTGTACTATCTGAAAGTTGCCCTTCAATTAAAACACCGGGAGCATCAGTCCCAATCCCCAAACTATCCGCACTCGCAACCCCATCCACAGTCAGCCCATCTAAGGTAAGTGTGCCAGCAATATCCTTATCGGCGCTGTCTGCTAAGTCTCTTGCTCTAGTCATATTGCTGGCTCCTAATTTATACTTCTTGTGCAGCTACATGAGCCGCATATGCGTCTTTGACCGCTTGTGTGTGAACTGCATTACAGATGGCTTGCACCTCTGCGCTTTCACCTGTGATGTCGGCATCTGGTGCAACGACATGGCGTGAATACCCACGGCTGATCTCTGTGCCATCACGCTTGATAATCACTGCGGAGCGAACCTGAATGTGTTTGTATGGCCCCACGATCTCGATTTTGTCTTGTACTGTTTCTTCTGTAAGCATTTTTATCTCCTATGCTTGGACTGACTACCCTGTAATCCAACAGGGGTGTTAGGATGATGTGTGATACACTAAAGTAATTCCAAACATGTCGGCTTGATCATCTTTGATGTCTGAAACTAATAAACCTGCTGCGCTATTATTTTTAGAATCGTTGTTATATTTAAAACTAAAAGCCGCCTGATTCTCAGCTAAATGAGCAATTAAGCCATCCCCGTTATTGATCAGATTTACTTGTAAAGTTGCTGTGGATCTAACGGTCCCATTGTTTGTAAAAGGCAGACCTTGTACATTAAAAGTGTTTGCTAAAGTTAAACCTGTCGTGTTGATGTTTGTAATATCACAAGTAGCAATAACAAGCCTGCCTATTTTAGTATAAAATCCTTGGCCTGTGGTGGTTGTATTACCACCAGAACTGTTATCTGCCGCAACAGGCTGCCAAGTGCCTTCCTCATACGAATCGAGCAAGTTACTTGTAGATGTACCAGAGCCGCCAGCATCTCCAAAGGCTACACCTCCCGCCAAATATAAATTAGACCACCTATTTGATGCTGTTCCCAGATTTACATGGTCATCTACGGGGGTTCCACCCGTATCGGCAGGTATTAAGGCTGCATTGTTGAGATAGATACCCGCAGTATTTCCCGCTTCCCCTGCAAAATAAATGTTGTCGTTGCTATTAACACCTATGGTTGCGACAGAGGAGCCGTCTTTGCGGAAATCCAAAATAGAAGAGTCTACACCTGTAGTGTTTAAAACAAGTACAGGCTTTGTTGCAGAAGATGCCTGTCTTGCAATCTGTAATGCTCCGTTACTGGCTTTGTAAGAAAATCCAGAGCCGCTTGTAGCAGAGCCTATATCTGCATCAGTAGTCCCCACCAGCAAGTTACCGCTGGCATCGAGGCGCATGGCTTCTGCGCTATCTGTCTCAAATCTCATACTGTTATCACTATGGACGTAGCGAATAGAGCCTTGGTCATTACTTGCTGTATCGCCAAAGTAGATGCGTCCTGTTGATGTCGATAAGATTGACAGGCCAGTATCGCCTGTCTTCTCTATCACAAAATCATCCGCATCAGCCGATGGCGCACCAACACTGCTTGAGTAAAGATGAAGCTGACCTTCAGGCGAAATCGTGCCAATCCCAACATTCTCTGAACTATCTATGGTAATAGCTACTGCATCAGCATTGTCATCAATACCACGAGAGGTAAACGTACCAGTTACAGCAAAGTTATTTGCAGTAGTGTCACCAGTAAATGTTTGACTAGCTATTTCAAATGGTGTGTAAGCTACAATCTCAAGTATGTCACTGGCTGTAGCACCAGAGGCTAAGACTACATCACTACCATTAGTAGCTGTATAATCTGCTGGGGCTAGTTTAACTCCGTTAAGATATACGTCTATGAACTGTGGTGTATATCCTACAGTAGCAAAGCTGGTTTGTCCACCAGTAGCTGTAAATGATTCTCTGTGTTGTGTAGCCTGTGGTACAGGAGTTGTGCCTATATATCCAGCCATTATAATGCTCCTATGATGAACGCCAGTAGCTCGCTGTATCGAACCCCAAGCCTAGTGCGCTCTGTAGCACCCTCTGGCGCTTCTTCTTGTGTGTCATATGTATCGGTGCGGGTGTAGGCATCAACGGCTTCTACAGCCTCAGTGACTACGTTGCCTTCTTCGTCAAGAACCTCTGCCACAGCTTCTACCGCTGGCACCTCTGTCTGTGTTTCCCACCAAGTGTTTGAGCAGAACATGGCATAACGAGAAGCGTCTAAACCTTCAGATGTAAATGCTGCTTGTAAGTCTTGTGCAATGATACCAAAGTGTGTTCTGGCTTCATCACCCTTAGCTTCTACTGCATCACGCCAGCGGAACTTACGCAGCAAGCCTTTGGCCGCTACAGCTACACGTTGCTCTGCGTCTGTAAGCTCTGCAATGTCTTGCTTTTCGTTGCGGTCAGATGTTTGGATTGTGCCGTTGGTGGCGTATATGTCTTGGAAGCGGAGAGAGGGGTGTCCCATATCAATGGAATTATCAGACAAAGAGCCACTGTTCATAGGTTGGATACGGGAACCGCCTAAGTAAAGGCCTGCCGCAGACGGCCCACCAATATACATATTTGTCCCAAAATTTCCAATACTCCCCACCGTGGTGCCGTCTTTTTTGAACAACGCAATGTCGCCATCAGATGTTCTTCTGTTTACCGTCAACCCAGCTTGGCCAGTCCTAGACACTTGAATAATTCCACCATTATATTGAGGTGATAGTGCTATACCCTCAACACTATTATCAGCAGGAAGCGAATTAGTAGTCCCCACCAGCAATGCACCGCTGCTGTCGATGCGCATACGCTCTGTGGCGCCACCAACAGCATTGTATGTTGCAGTGCCGAAAACAAGCGCACCAGATGGTAAAGTTCCGCTGTTAATATCATTTACTGACTGAATAAATGCCGTGTCGTATGGCGCATTTCCAGAGACATCATCAGCGTAAAACTCAATCGTTCCGTTTACATCGCCATTATCCCAATCAGCTGAAGATGTCGTATTGGTAATACGCAAAACAGGAGCATTCAATCCAGCGTCACCAGCAGCATTACCAGATGCAACCTCAAGGCGTGTCCGTGGGGTACGTCCAATCCCAAAGTTGCCATCACTGGTTAGCCTCATTCTTTCAGTCAAGGCTGTATCCGTTGTGGATGCTCTCGTCGAAAAAGCTAACGCACCAATCGTCCTATCATTGCCGTTGGATAGTAAGCCTTTAATAGCAGCAAACCCAGCGAAGCCATCCGCTTCAGATGCATTAGTTCCAAAGATTACACCGCCGCCAGCACCGCCAGCAGCACCAGTATCACTAACACGTAAAAAAGCACCCAAGCTACCAGCGTCACTAATAGCAGAAGTGGTTTGACCTGCGCCGTATAGGTGCAAGCCTGTGCGGGGTGTTGATGTGCCAATGCCTAAAGAGCCTGTGATGCTTGCGCCGCTGCTGATGGTTGTAAAAACTTGAGAGTTGTTATGGAATAATTTAACAAAACCATCTTCTAAAAATTGTGCAACTGTTTCATTACCAGCAGCATTCTGGACAGTAAGTAAGTTACTTCGTATTGTAAGCCCTCCAGTACCATTATCCTCAATCAGACTACTAGTGCCGTTATGAAAGATGCTAAGATCAGACCCAGCGCCGAAGATGGCTTTGTCGTTGTCGCCAAAGGAGAGATTACCATCTATATTGGCATCACCATTAATATCAGCCCCAGTGGTACTGAGGTTGACCGCCTTAGAACCGATATATCCTGCCATTAGGTTTGCTCCATTACACTGATTACAATATCTGTTGCACCAGATGCTGTAACTTTAATTACGTCTGTTGCTTCCATAACTACCTTACCATCTAATACAGAGAGTGATGATCCAGCAGGTATAGCTGCGTTAGTTACAAGTTCTACATCTTGGTTTGCTTCATCGTTAGCACCTGATCTGTTAGCTGTATCACTTGATAGTGTAACTGTACCAGTAATCTGTGAGCCTGTAGTGTTGCCTAAAACTAACCCAAGGATTACTGCAGTGGTAGAACCTGCAACAGTATAGATAACATCTTCTGATGTAACCCCTGCCTTAGTTATGACCTTAAATGTATTTGCCATTTTCTTTTCCTATCCTAATGCGATGGCTAATGCTGTCGCTTCGTCTACAGCTACCGTAGTTGCAAAAGCTGTAGTAGCGATTGTAGTGTTGTTAGTACCAGAGCTTTGAGTGGCACCAGTTACAGCACTGTCAAGAGAACCACCGTTTATTGTAGGTGATGTCAAAGTCTTATTGGTTAGCGTCTGTGTTCCAGTAAGTGTAGTTACTGTATTATCAATTGCTAGAGTTACTGTATTACCTGTAGCACTTGAAGCTAGACCTGTACCACCAGCTACAGTAAGTGTCTCGCTATCTAAATCAATAGCTATTGTACCAGAATCTGTGGTGATGTCAAGATCTTCTGCAGTAATTGCTGTATCTACATAATCTTTTACTGCAGCACTGGTAGGTAATGTAGTATCATTATCGTTAGAAGCAATACCTTCTGACTCAGTTACAATAGCAGCAGCTTTAAAGTTATCTACTTCAATATTAGATACAGTATTATTATCTACATCAATAGTTTTGTTTGTAATAGTTTGAGTGCCAGTAAGCGTAGCTACAGTAGAGTCAATAGCGGCTGTTACTGTATTACCAGAACCCGTGGTAGTTATACCAGTTCCACCTGCAATTGTCAAGGTTTCACTATCTAAATCAATACTTAATGCACCACCACTATCACCTTGGAAGTCAAGGTCTTGTGCAGTTACTTGTGCATCTACGTAAGCTTTAACTGATTGCTGTGTGGGAATAAGTGTAGCAGAGTCAGAAGACATATCATCTTCATCGACAAATGCTGTAGCAGTGATTGTACCATCCGACAGATTAGCGAAAGTAATATCACCTGCACTAGAGCCACCAATAGTTACACCGTCTATTGTACCACCGTTGATGTCTGCTGTAGTTAGTACTGCAGATGGTACTGTAATAACACCAGTAGAGTCAGCTATTGTAGCTGCTGCTGTGCCATCCTTAGCTTTAATATTAGTTACTTCAATATTAGCAGTATCTACTGTAGTAGCATTTACATTTGTAATGTTGCCTGTGGTAGATGCTAGTGTTGTAATGGTGATAGCATTAATTGTACCACCTTCAACTTTATCACCAGAGATTTGATCAGCAGCTAGTGTAAGTGTACCCGCAGATACATCAAGTGTTTTGCCTGAGCCTACTGTAATGTCTGAGGTAGCAATAGTAGCACCATCAATAGTACCACCGTTGATGTCTGCAGTATCAGCTACCAGAGAGTCAATATTAGCAGTGCCATCAATATAAAGATTACGCCACTCTTTTGTTGCACTACCAAGGTCAAAAGTATCATCTGTGTTAGGAATAACATGACTATTAATCTCTGCTCCGATTACAATATTATCTGTGTCGGAATCACCTAGAGTAATATCACCACCAAGTGTAATGTCACCATCTACTGTAAGATTACCTGCAAAGTAACCATCTTTAAACTTAAGGGAGTTAGTACCAAGGTCAATGTCGTTATTAGTTACAGGAACAATTACACCATCTTGAAATCTAAACTGTTCTACTGATAAACTAGATACATCTA
>Ga0208793_1000092_pt1 | contig 57467 bp, 92 predicted proteins | sample 17_taG_FD_184092 | JGI IMG/M metagenome (GOLD analysis project Ga0208793, IMG submission 184092) | Marine viral communities from the Subarctic Pacific Ocean - 17_ETSP_OMZ_AT15314 metaG (SPAdes) (version 2) | ecosystem: Environmental > Aquatic > Marine > Oceanic | place: Pacific Ocean | collected... | reverse complement strand
AAGGTTTATTCATTTATTACGAAGGTGCTTTTTATGATATTACACCTTTAGATACAGCAATTACAGGAATTACTTTTGATACCACAGATACATCATCAACAGTAACAGTTAATAAAATTTCACACGGATTAGCTAAAGGTGATTTATTTACATTTACTTCAGTCACTCCTCCGACAGGCGCCGGATATGTAGCAGCAGATTTTGAAACTAATACTTTTGAAGTAATTACCTCAGCAGTTGATTCTTTTACAATTACTATGGCTAGTGCTGCCACAACCACTGTTTCTGCAAGTGGAGCAGCTACTATAAACCCATACGTTAGTGTGGGTCCTTTAAATCAAAGCTCTGGATATGGTTGGGGCACATCTTCCTTTGGTGGTGCTAGTGGTGTTGTTAGCACTCTTAACGGTGCATTACTAGACGACAACAACGGCACTGGAGGATCTGGGACTTCTATTACACTTTCTGGAGTCACAGGGTTTCCAACTTCAGGGACAATTAAAGTTGGATCTGAGTTTATTTCTTATACGGGTATATCATCAAATGATCTTACAGGAATTACAAGAGATGTAGCGGGAACAAGATCTGCTCACGCGGATGGATCCTCCGCAGAAGTTTTCACTGCTTGGGGAAGTGCGTCTATAACAAGTTCTGTTATACTAGACCCCGCTTCATGGTCATTAGATCATTTTGGCCAAAAACTTATTGCAACTATAAAAAACGGCAAAACTTTTTTTTGGGATCCAATTGCTGCCTCTACCAACGCTTTAAGTATAAGAGCTCAAGTGGTATCTGGATCTCCTACAGCATCTGTTATGTCCATTGTTTCAGAAAGAGACAGACATTTAATTATGTTAGGAACTGAAACATCAATAGGTAATAACGGTACACAAGACAAAATGTTTATAAGATTTTCAGATCAAGAATCTATTGGGGATTATTCACCTACATCCGTTAACACAGCGGGGACTTTCAGATTAGATTCTGGTGTAAAAATTATAGGCGCAGCGAAAGCAAAAGACTATATTTTAATACTTACTGATACTTCCGCATATGTAATGCAATTTGTTGGACCACCTTTTACATTTTCAATAAGACAAGTAGGGAGTAATTGTGGTTTAATTGGACAACACGCGTTAAAATATGTTAATGGAGCAGTATGGTGGATGGGTCAAGCAGGAGGTTTTTTTGTTTATGACGGTACTGTAAAATCATTACCTTGTTTAGTAGAAGATTTTGTGTTTACAAGTAAAGGCAGTAATTTAGGAATAGACTATAGTTCGGGAGAACAGATTTACGCTGGTCTTAATCATTTATATGAAGAGGTTAGTTGGTTTTATCCTAAAGAAGGTTCAACAAACATAGATAGAGTTGTGACTTATAATTACACAGAAAATGTTTGGACAACTGGATCTTTAGACAGAACCAGTTGGCATGATTCCACGTTATATGACCATCCTTATGCCACACAATTTAATAGTTCAACAACACCTAATTTTCCAGTAATACAGGGGGTTACTAACACGAATGGTGCAAGCATTTATTATGCTCATGAAGTTGGTAATGATGAAGTGGATTCTAATGGAGCTAAAACTGCTATTTCAGCCTTTATACAATCTGGTGATTTTGATATAGGTGATGGGGAAGTATTTATGAGTATGAAAAGATTTATTCCTGATTTTAAATTATTAACAGGAGATGCGGAAGTTACTATAAACCTTAGAAATTATTCTACAGATAGTTCATCTTCTTCTCCTTTAGGTCCTTTTACAATAACCAACTCTACTGATAAAGTAGACACACGTGCTAGAGGAAGAGCTGCTAGTTTAAAAATAGCTAATACATCTACTAATCAAAATTGGAGATATGGAACTTTTAGAGCAGATATAAAACCAGACGGCATGCGGGGATAGTGAATATTAATAAAACTAATATTACTTGTAATATTACTGAGACTTTTTTAATACCTAATCAGTTAATATTAAATCAAATAAATAAATTATCTTTTAAAAAAGAAGAGATGTATTCAAGTTTCTTTTTTGAAGAAGACTCTCTTAAAAAAATATTTATTGATTCTTATAAGGATTGGGTAATTAAATTTTTTAAAAAAGAATTAAATAGAGATTTTAATAAAATAGGTCTTATGAATATTTGGTGTCAAAAATATAATAATAATTCTAGGCATCCTTTGCATGTACATCATGAAAACAATACATATCTTTCTTTTATTTGGTATATAAATTGTACAGATAAATCTTCAAGCACTATGTTTTATAACCCAGGATATCCCCATTGTAATTACTTTGAAAAAGCTGTAAAACCAGAGAAAAATAAAATAGTTTTTTTTGATGCTTTTATACCTCATGAGGTATTACAAAACGAAGATGAAGAACGCTGTGTTCTTAGTGGAAATTTTAAATTAATAAATGAAAGAATTTGATTTATATAAAAGCTCATTAATAGGGGGTTGGTTTATTGATGAAAAAGTTTGTGACCTACTTCTAGATTTTAAAAATAAAAATTTAGATAAGTTTGAAGATGGTAAATTAATAGGTGGGTATGATCCTAACGTTAAAAAATCGAAAGATTTTTACGTAGGCATAAACGATTTTATATATCCATTTGATTTATATAGAGAAGAATTAAATAAATGTATTCATATGTATAGAAAAAAATATGAATTTGTTGATGGTAATAATTATTTTGGTATATGTGAAAATTATAATTTTCAATGTTATAAACCTGGAGAAGGTTTTAAAAATATACATTTTGAAAATACCTTTAGAAAAAAAGACTTTACACGTATATTAGTTTTTATGACTTATTTAAATGATGTAGAAGATGGAGGAACACATTTTCCTTATCAAGATTTAATAACACCTTGTAAAAAAGGTCTAACACTTGTATGGCCTGCAGGTTTTACTCATCCCCATAAGGGACAGATAAGTAATACTAAAGAAAAATTTATTATTACGGGATGGTTAAATGGAATAGAATTAGTAAAAGATGTACAGCGAATATATTTACGATAATAAAATAAGCCCTTTAGGTATAACTAATAATATTTGGATTTGGCAAGGTTTAGATAAAGCAATTAATTATAATTCTTTAAATAAATTTCTTTTAGAATTTGAAAAAGAATTATTAAAAAAAACAGAACTTGATGATGGAGGAACTGGAGTAGGAGGAACTACTGCAAGATATAAACATTTTAATTTACTTAATTTACAACACAGTGAGATTACAAAATTAGAACAATTTATAATCTATAATATAAAGTCTTTTTTAAACTATAAAAAGATTAACTATAATAGTTTGTATATTCAGTGTTGGTATAATGTATTAAGTAAAGACAAACAAATAGCTATTCATCAACACAGGAACATAGATGATTGCCATTTATCATTTATTTCAGGTCATTTATCAACTACAGAAAATAATACTAAAACATATTACACTTCTTTAAATAAAAAAAATGCAATAGGTCTTGATAATGAAATAGGAAAACTAATCTTGTTTCCTTCTTATATTCCACATTACACTGATAAAAACATCAGTGATCGCAAAAGAATTTCAATAGCATTTGATGTTTATCCTGGTATTGAATTTATTGATCCAACATATATAAACAGTGGTATTATTAAAAAATTAATGTTAGAATAATTCATGGCTAAGATAGACATACAAATACCTGAACCAAGCCCGGTATATACTGAAGAAAACCAAAGACAGGTCTCTCAGTCTTTACAAACAATGAAAGATAAATTAAACACATCTTATCAACAAGAATTAAAAAATGAACAAGATACTTTTAACTGGTTTATATCATGACAATACAATATAAAAATCAAGGTTTTGAATTAACTACGACTAATATAACAACTGTGTTAACTATTGATGATTCATCTAGAGCAATTGTTAAAGGTTTTAATATTACCAATGAACATAACAACAATGTATTAGTTGAAGCTTGGTTATCTGATTCTTCTGAAAGTTCTGATTATGAATTTTTTCATAAAGAAATCGCATCTGATACTACTGAATTTAATATTGCAGGACAATCTTTAATATTAGAGGAAGGTGATTCTATTAAAGTTCAATGTGAAACTGCTAATACCATTAATGGTGTAATATCATATGCGCTGATAAATAGGTCTCAAGAAAATGGCTAAACAAAAGTTTACACATTTCATACCAAGATCGAAACCAAAAAAAAGACATAGAGTTCATAAAAAAAGACTTAACAAAAATGAAAAAAGATGTTATAAAAAATATAATAGACAAGGAAGAACACAATGAGTGATTTAATTAAAATACCCGCAGAAGCTAAAGAAATTATTAAGCATAAAAGAACTGGTAAAGTTTATGCTAGTAAAGATCAATTTCAAGCTGATGTATCAGATCCTAATACAGATACCACTCAAGATGATTTTAGACAAGATCTAGAAATTAGAGTGACAAAAGTTTCAATGGGTGTTAAAACTAAAAAATAATGAAGCCTAGAGGTGCAACTGAAATACAAATGGAAATGCTTGAAAAGCATGTTCCAAAAGAAATACTAGATCAAGTACAGATATGTACTTCTATTCCTGGCAAAGTTCCAATCGATCCAAACAAAGTAAATATTCTTTGGCAAAAGAATTCATATGATCAACCAAACCTACAAGAGTTTTTTGGAAATAAAGCAAGACATAAAGAATATGATTGGTATGTATTTAACAGTCATTGGAACTATGAGAAATTTAGATATTTTTTTGATATACCAACAGAAAGATCGGTCGTAATTAAAAATGGTATTGATTCTTTTCCACAAAGAAAGATTTATAAAAAAGGTGATCCCATAAAATTAATACACCACTGTACTCCTTGGAGAGGATTAAATGTTTTGTTAAGAGCAATGCAAGAAATCAATAATCCTAATATTACTCTAGATGTCTATTCATCTACACAAGTTTATGGCGATGAATTTAAAAAAGTAAATGATGATCAATTTAAACCATTATATGAACAAGCAAGACAATTACCTAATGTAAATTACATAGGTTATAAAACTAATGAATATATAAAAGAAAATATGAACAAATATGATATGTTTGTTTATCCAAGTATCTTTGAAGAAACATTTTGTGTGTCTGCATTAGAGGCTTTAGCTGCGGGTGTACATGTCATAACTAATAATTACGGTGCATTATATGAAACTTGTGCCGAGTGGCCTGTATATGTAAATTATAATAATAACTTTGAACAAATGGCAAATGATACTGCAAATGCTATTAAGGTTGCAGCTAATTATTTACACCAACCTTTTATACAAGATCATTTAGAAGAGCAACAAAAGTTCTATAAGAGATTTTATAATTGGAATAAAAAAGGAATGGAATGGGAAAGTTTTTTAAGAGGAGCTATAGATGAGCGAAAATAAAAAGTTTATAAATGAAGATACTTATCAAACATTATACAATGTGAATGTAAAACCTATGCCCCAAGTTGTGGATGGTTCTAAAAAAGTAACTCCAATGTGGAAAACGGATAACGTCTCACGGATCACGGACAATACAAAGGATAGCCCTCCTTATTCTATATTTGTTGCTACACCCGTCCATGATCAATGTTCAATTCACTATGCTCAAGGGTTATTAGAATTTCAAAAAGAATGTATGAAAAGAAACGTAGATGTTGCTTTTCAAATAATAAAATCTTCTCTTGTTACTCAAGGAAGAAACTTATGTGTATCTGGTTTTATTGAGTCTGGTTTAACCCATATGTTGTTTATTGATTCTGATATTTTATTTAATGCAGAGTCTATATTTAAAATGATTGAAAGAGACAGAGATGTTATCTCAATACCTTATCCTTTAAAAACTTTAATGTGGGATAAAGCTTATAGAAAAATGCAAAAAGGTGAGATTAAAAAAGGTGATGATATAAGAAGATGGTTACATACCTATCCTATGAAAGTAGCTGATCCTAATAATGTAAATATAGATAAAGGTGTAATAGAGGTTACTCATAGTCCTACAGGATGTATGCTAATTAAAAGACAAGTATTTGATAAGATGATTAAATCTTATCCTGATAAACAGATAGTACAAAAGACTGTTATTAATGGTGAATATGTAGATAAGCCTCATATGTGGAATTTTTTTGATACTATTCACGACCCAGAAACTAAAACTTATTTAGGTGAAGACTTCTCATTCTGTAAACTATGGAATGAGATCGGTGGTAAATGCCATGCCTTTATTGATGATCCAATTGCTCATATTGGAGAACACCAGTATGAAGGTAGATTTGCTGACGAGTTGATATTACCTAAGTAAAATGGTAATATTGTCTATAATTAGAGAAATAGACTATGGATCCATTTACAATAGCTTTAGCCACATTTGGCGTACAAAAACTTAGAGGTAAATCTACAAGAAGAGCATTAAGAGATGCAGCTCTATTAGGAGGCGGTGCCTACACTGTAGGTGCATTAGCTCCTCAATCATCTATTGGTTCTATGTTTGCAGGTAAAGCACCTTTATCATCATTAGGTTTTGGACAGGCACCAACACCAATGCCAATGCCAAAAGGAGATTTAGGCACCAGTTTTTTAAATAGAGCTAATATGCCAGAAGGCACAGCAATAGGCACTAACCCAAGATTTGAAAGATTAGGAAAAGTAATTGAATCAAGAGGTGGTCCACTTGAAGGATTAAATGTTATTGAAACACCAGAGCCATCAGGAATACAGGCATTAATAGACAAAGCAAAAGAAAATAAATTAGCAACTGCATTTACTGCAGCAAGTGTATTACCACTATTAGCAGGAGAAGAAGAAGCTCCTAAACCACCATTTACAGACGAAGACTATAGAAAAGCGTATGAAGAACAATCTGCAAAATTAGAAGGAGCATTTGTTCCTGCAGGAAATGTTATGCCTTCAAGAGATGAAGTTTATGGCTCTAATATGTTTTACGCAAACAAAGGTGGATTAGCTACAGCTTTACCAAAATTTAATACAGGTGGCGTAAGTTACTTACCATCTAAATCAGATCATGATGAGAACGATGCAAACAATTATGTAAGAGCAACAGGATATGTTGAAGATGGAGCCGGTAACGGTGATAAAGATGAAGACACAATGCTTGCACAATTAGCTGATGGTGAGTTTGTATCAAGAGCAGATGCAGTATTAGGTGCAGGTATCTTATCTGGCGCAGATCCTAAAAGTTTTAAAAGTATGAGAAAAGCAGGAGCTGATTTCTTTTACGATCAACAGAAAAAATTTAAAAGGATTTACGATATAGTCAATGCAAGCAAACAAAATTAAAATAAAAAAACAAGTAGATGTACTTGAGATATTCCCATCAATGGTTGATGAGTATTGGTCATTAGTAGAGTTTATGCTTAGAGAAGGTCTTAAATATGATGGTGACCCAATGAGTATTGATGATCTTAAAAGATTAATTAAAGAAAACAAATTAGGTCTATTCATGATGTTTGGATCTGATGATGGTAATCAATATAAAGTATTTGGTGTATGTGTTGTAAGAATCAACGATCTTCCTAATTTTTCACAATGTGAAGTAATCCTTCTTAAAGGAGAGAAGAGGGAATTGTGGCAAGAACAACTTGCTGATACAATAGAGAGCATTGCAAAAAATGAAGGATGTAAAAGAATTGCAGTGCATGCTAGACCAGGTTGGCAACCCTTCTTAAAAACAAAAGGTTGGGGTGTCAAAAGATATTTATATACAAAGGAGTTGAATTAATGAGTTTTATTTTTGGTGGTGACTCTGGCGGTGGACAAACTGCTTCAGGAACACAAACAAGTATAGCAAGAGAAGCACCAGGAGTCGAGGCTCGAAAGCTATCTCTATATGATCAAGCTGCTAAATTAGCTTCATCGCCAGTATCATTACCTGGTATTCAAGTTGCGCCAATTACAGGAATAGAACAAGCTGCAATTAAACAAGCAGGGCAAACTGGTGTTGGAGCAGGAACTGTATCTCAAGGTGTTGGAGCATTACAAGCAGGAATGCAGGCTCCTAATATTTCTCAATTCTTTAATCCATATCAACAATACGTAACTGGTGAAATTGCAAGAAGAGGACAAATGCAAATGAATCAGTTATCAGCTAACGCTATAGGTGCTGGTGCATTCGGTGGTGCAAGAGAAGGTATTCAAAGAGCAGAACTTCAAAGAGGAATTTTATCTCAAATAGGACAAGCACAAGCGGCAGGTTTCGGTACTGCATTACAAGCAGCTCAACAACAACAAGCTCAACAACTTGCAGGTGGACAAGCACTAGGACAACTAGGGGCACAACAACAAGCAATGAGTCTTGCAGATATTCAGGCACAAATGCAAGCAGGTGCATTGCAAAGAGGTATTGGCCAACAAGCATTGGAAGCTCAAAGACAAACTGCATTACAAAGAGCATACGAGCCATATCAAAGAATTGAATTCTTAAAAGGTATTATGACTAACTTACCTACAACACAAAGTACATTAACAGCAACCACGGCTCCCGGATCAAATCCATTAGCGCAAGCTGCAGGAACTGCCTTAGGTGGTTATGCTGCTTACAACATGATGCAACCGAGGTAGCTATGGATGAAGTATTAACAAGAAAATTATTTAGAGAAAGATATTTTAAATCTTTAAAACCAAAAGTAAAACACTTTCAAGAAGGTGGTTTAAGTTCATTAACTCCTAAAGAAAAAGCTATCTATGCATCAACATTAGCTGCACCTTTATTACAAGCTAAAGGTAAAGGAATTGGTCCTGCATTATCTGCATTAGGAGAAGGTATTGGAAAATTACCTGATACTATTTTATCTATTGAGAAAGCAAAAGGAAAAAAAGGAGATGGTGTTAGAACTTTATCAGACCAAGAAGTAAAGGCTTATAATTTACCTCCAGGAACTATTGCTCAAATGTCAGCTGATGGAAAAATTTCTATAGTATCAAAACCGTCTGCTGAACAAATTAAACAGATACAAGGCGGTAAAAGAGTAAGAAGTATTTTATCTAGAATCCAAGATGACTATTATAAATTAGATAAACCAGTTGGTTTTATGGATCCTAATAGAGTAGCAGCAACTTTAGGTAAAGCAGGGGGTACTCAATACTCAAAAGATTATGCTGCTATGAAGGGAAGAATACAACAAGCAACTTCATTTATTACACAGGCTATTTCTGGTGCAGCAGTATCAGAGCAAGAGGCTAAAAGAATTACAAAACTAATTCCTCAGTTAGGTGACAGTGAAGCAGTTTTTGAAGGTAAAATGAAAGCGCTAGATAGTTATTTTGCAGATGCCATAGCAATTGCAGAAGATAATAATGCTGACTTTGAGACCGCTCTAGAAATAATGGAAACTTCTGGAAAAGGTGCACAAAATTATTTAGATCTCACAGATGAAGTAAGTTTTACAAAACAAGGCGATGTAATAGATGTTAGTGGTAACTAAGGAGTATTATGGCAGAGATTGTAGTTAATGGACAAAAATTTAAAATTAAAGGTAACGAACCTACACCTAAAGAACAATTAGCTATTGATACTTATATTGGAGCTAAACAATTAAAACAAGGTAACAAAGATGGTTTATCTTTTGATGAAGAATTAGAGTTTCAATTAACACCTGATGAAATTTTATCTGATGCACAAAAAGGTAAATACAATAAAGATACAGAAAGTTTTTTAAAAAGCCCAGGCTTCAAAAGGATTGTAGCTGAAGTTGGTTTATCAATTGCCGGTGGTTTAGCCGGTGCAGCTATGGCCCCTTTTTCTGGAGGAAGCTCGTTAGCATTAACCGCAACAATGGCAGCAAGAGTTGCTAGACTTGCAAGACCTTTACTTAATATATCATCTAAGACTGTAGGTAAAATTGGAAGAGCTACAGCAGGTGCAGCAGCAGGGGGTGGTGTTGGTGCAGCTATATCACAAACATTTGACCCAAGAGAAAGTATTGTAAAAGAAGTTGCAAGGGGTGCATTTCAAGGGGGGTTTGGTGAAGTGCTTGGTTATGGTTTAGCAGGAGGATTAGCTAAAGTTTATAATAAAGTTACAACAAAAGGCTTGCACACAATATCAGGTGCCAAAGAAGCATCTAAAGTTATTGAAAGAGATAAAGAATTTTTTAAATATTTAAAAGAATCTGATGAAGGAAAAGAAGTACCTAAAAATGTATTTGAAAAAAATTTTAAAACTAAAAGTGAATTACCCTTAACAGGTGAACAATTAAAAATTTTAAAGGACCCTAAATTAAGAAAAGAAATAATTCAAAACATTAAAGATAAAAGAGGAACTGAGTTTTTTGCAGATATAGAAAAGGCAAATATTACCCCTGGTGTTATGACACAAAACTCTACTATTGATTTAATGGAAGGTATTGCTGCTTCAGCAATTGCTGGATCTGGATCTATTAGATCAGCACAAGAAATGGGTAAACAATCTGTAATGGAAGGTATTGATGCATTTACAGATATAGCACTAAGAGGATTAGATGATGTAGATGATACAGGTTATGCTGTAGGTGTTTTGTTAAATGAATCTGCAAACGCTAATAAACAATTATTTATGGGAACTAAAGCTAGACTTTGGGATGACCTTGGTAATAAAGTAGATCAATTAATTAAAAGAGCAGATGGAACATATGATCCTAATTACGATATCATATTAGGTGGACCAAATGCAGCTAAAAAAATTCAAGCATATGATGCTCGTTTTCAAGAAGTTTTACCTGCAAGTAATGTGGAAGACTACGCATTAAAAACATTAGAAGATTTAAAAAACGCAAAAATAGATGATCCTGATATTACTAAAATGTTAGGGCAAGTTTTAGCTTTAGGTAATAGAACTAATTATAATGCATTAAGAAAACAGTATGGTTTTCTAAAAGCGCAAAAATTTCAAGGAGAAGCTCAATCGGTACAAGCAGAATTATTAAAAAGAATGGAAGCATTATTATCAGATGCTCCTCTTCCTCCTGCTTTAATGAAAGAAGCTAAATCAGTTAAAGAGTTTACTAGAATGGGATCTATATCATTTAATAATAAACTAATGAACAACATACTTACAACTGACAGGGGACAAGAAGCTTTATACAAACAAATTGTAGCTGCTAACAAACCTGACTACACAAAATATTTTATGGATATAATTGATAGAAAAGTCAAATTACCAAACGGTAAGATGTATCCTTTATTTCAAAATGCAGATGCCGTTAAAGAAGGTTTGAGAGGACAGTTTTTAAAAAACTTTTTTAATACATCACAAAAAGAAGTTGGACAATATAATGTATTAGATGCTGCACAAGCAGCTAAATTTTTAAGACAGCATAAACATATATTAGATGACCCTAATTTCCTAACTAAGTCGCAAAAACAAAATTTAAATGATTATGCTAAAGCTTTAAAATTTACTACTGGTAAAGTAACAGCACCAGGAGCTGCAGGAGAAGGAACTGGTAAGATATTTATTCAGTTAAAACAAGCAGGAGCCGTAACACAAATTGGTGGTTTATTACTTGGTGGTGGTGGCTACATCGATCCAGGCTCAGCTGCATTTTTCGTATTAGCGCCTTATGGAGTTGCAAAAGCTTTTTCTAGTCCCACAATAACAAAGATGTTGATTGAAGGTTTAGGTGGTAAAGGTAAAACAATTGATAGCTTTCAAAAATATAATAGATTTATGACTCAATTATCTTCAGGATTAGTTGGCCAAGGTTTTGTTGGTGCTGAAGATGCAAAATCAGTAATGGATGATATTCAATCAAACAAAGATAAATATGAAAAATTTTTTCAAACAGGTGTATTTGATGGTCCTACATTTAGAGATAGTAGACCAGAAGAAGCGCCTGCATTAGAGACAGAGGAAGAGATACGTAGAAAACAACAAGCTCAAAGAAGACCTGATGTACCTTTACCAGAGGTTACACCAACAAATTTACCTATGACTGGAACAGGTGAACAAACAACACAAGACAGAGCTCAACTAGCTCAAGCTTTAAATTTATTTGGATAAGTTATGGGTGAAGAAAATAAAGATGTACTTGCTCACCAAAGAATAGACGACCATGAAAGGCTATGTAGAATAATGCAAGAAGAAACAAATAAAAAAATAGATGCTATACACCATGATGTACATAAACTAGAAAAAATTATGTTAGCATCTACTGGATTTATATTAACTACATTAGTTGGAATAATCATTGCACTTGTATTAAAATTAAATTAAAAGACCTTGTGCGTCTTATAAAACAAGAAAATAAATTTATTATCACTGATCTCAAACGAGAGAATAAGTACGACTATCAGAAATATACACGACAAGAGGAGCACGGCTCACGGACCTATAATGTAGGTGAAAAGAAAATACCATCAGTTACTACTATATTATCGGCTACACAATCTGAAGAAAAGAAAGCCTCACTCGATAGATGGAGAGAAAGAGTTGGTTACCAGGAAGCACAACGTATTACACAACAAGCAGCTACACGTGGAACTGAAATGCATTATGTATTAGAGAATTACATAGATGGTAAAGGATATTTGAATCTATCTTCAGAGGGTGCACAAGCACGGCTCATGGCTCATGAGATTGTACAAAATTTAGAAAAACTAAAAGTAGTATGGGGTAATGAAGTTAGTCTTGCTTATGATGATAGATGGGCAGGTGCAACAGACGTTGTAGGATTATATGATGATCAACCAACTATAATAGACTTTAAACAATCTAATAAACCTAAAAGAGAAGAGTATGTTGAAGATTACTATTATCAAATTGCAGCTTATTCATTGGCCCACAAAAAACAATATGGCTCCATCACACAAGGTTTAATATGTATATGCACTAAAGATAAACTGTATCAAGAATTTAAAATGAATGAAGTTAAGTTAAGTGAGTATGAAGATAAATGGTTAGAACGAGTAGAGAAGTATCACAACTCTAAAGCCACTTCTGAACCTGTTCCCCAAGAGTCTTAGCAGATAGTTCAACTTTGTTTTCTAAATTGTGTAGTACCATTTCATCAACAGTATCTTTTGCAATTATATCTACATATGTGACTTGAGAAGTTTGACCATGTCTATGAGCACGATCTTCGCTTTGCTGACGGACTTCCAGATTGTAAGAATTACTAAAATATATAACATACTTAGCAGCAGTAAGGGTAAGACCATAACCGCCAACAGTAGGGTTACCAACAAGGAAACGACATCGGTCATTAGACTGAAAATTTTCAACAGCATCGTTACGTACTTCAACTGAATCTTTTCCGTATATCGAAACCACTGAATCTTCTCCATAAGTCTCCTTTAATTTGGCTTTTATCATTTCTATATTATAAACATAGTTAGCCCATATGATACACTTGTCTTGAGTCTCCTCCAATACGCTCATCAATTCTTTTAGCTTTGCGTTACTTTTAAATTCAACAATCTCACCTTCATTAGTTTTAACAAAACCGTTAGCCACTTGTTGTAGTTTAAGTAGTTCTGTTAGTTTATTATTATAAGATACTTCATCATCTTTAAGTATTATTAAAGCATTTTGTTTAAGTCGTTCATAAGCTTGTCTTTGTTCGTCTGGTAGTTCCACATGTCTTTGAACATACATTTTAGGGGGGATATCTAAACAATCTTTTTTTCTAACTCGGTAAGAAAAGTTTTTTATTTTATATTCTAACTCTTCTAGGTTTACATAATACTTTGGTATCTGAATACTATAACCACCGCGTTCTATATTAAACATAACTGCATACCTTGCTTTAAATACAGTAAAGGTATCATAGCCTAATAATTGTTTATCTAAAAATGCACATTGAGAAAATAAATCTAAAGGTGATTTTGTTACTGGTGATCCAGTAAGAATTCTTTTATATCTAGCAAGCTGTCCTAATTTAATTATAGATTTAGTTCTAGATGCTTTAAGATTTTTAATAGATGTACTTTCATCAAGTATAATCATACTTCTCATACCAGTTTTAATTAATTTACTTTCTAACCATTTCTTACCCGATGTATGAGATAGTGCTTCAACATTCATTAATATAAATGTTAATTTACTTGGATCGATTTTAAAATCTTTGTCTTTAGTAACTTTCCAAATATACATATTCACTTCTTCTGGACAATGAGTTTTAATTTCTTTTTTCCAATTTTGATAAACTGAATTAGGTGCAATAACATATACAAAATCTATTTTTTTATCCTGGAATAAATAAGCTGCATTATCAATTGCAACTTTAGTTTTACCCGTACCCATCTCCATAAAATAAGCAAAATTATAGTCTTTGGCCCCTTGAATTAAAGCCTGCTTTTGATGTTCGAACGGTTTTGTTTTATAATTATACATGCAAATTTTTTTAAATTATTTGTTTGCAATAATCAAATAAATAATATATTGATTTGCGCCAAGGAGGTTCTTATGGACTTAGAAGCAGAATCAACCGTGTCGGTTGATACTGGCATGTCTTCGGACATTGCCGATTCTTGCAATAAGTTATTGGAAACTCAGAAACAGATAAATACGGTTGAAGAACAACTAAAGAAGTTGAAGGAAACTGAGACTACTCTTTCTGAGCAAACAATTCCAAACTTAATGCAACAAGCAGGTGTATCATTGCTTAAATTAATAGACGGATCGTCTGTTGAAGTTAAGCCGTTCTATTCAGCTAGAATACCTGCGTCTAAAACTGAAGAGGCTTTTAGCTGGCTTCGAGAAAACGGTCATGGTGACTTGATTAAAAACCAAGTGACTATGGAGTTTGGTATGAAGCAAGACAATGAAGCTAAATCAGTTGTAGAAGAGCTGAAGCATAAAGGACTACCAGTTCAGCAAAAACAATCTGTACACCCTAGTTCACTTAGGGGATTTGTTAGAGAACAAATTCAAGATCTAGGTAAGGATGTACCTGCTGAATTGTTTGGTACTTATGTTGCTAATAAAACTAAAATAACCACGAAGGAGTAATCATGCAAAAAGAAAAAGCGATGACGACTAAAAAAGACAACCTGCCAACTAACTTTAATTTGGAAGATATGGCAGGACAAGGTCAAGAGTTTGTAACAGCTCGAGACCAAAAACTTCCAATGTTAAAAATACTATATGCTAACTCACCAGTCTTAGATGAGACTGATGGAAAATATGTTGAGACTGCAAAGCAAGGAGACATATGGAGTGAAACATCTGGTACTGTGTGGAAAGGTAGAGAAGGTCTAATTGTAGTACCATGTCTTTACATAAACACATTTAACGAATGGAAGGATAAAGGTGAAGGTTTAGGAAGACCTGTAAACATTCACACTGATCCATCTATCATGGCCCAGACTTCAAGAGAAGCTGACGGTAAAGATAGATTGCCAAATGGTAACTATGTAGAGGATACTGGAAATCACTTTGTTTATATTTTGGATAAAGATTATAATCCAATTGAACAAGCAATGATCCCATTAAAGTCTACACAGAAAAAGAAATCTAAGACTTGGAATTCTATGATTATGACTAGAAGAGCCCAAGGTAAAAAAGGTTTCTTTAATCCACCGTCATGGGCAACTACTTATAAATTATCTACAACCAAAGAATCTAATTCTAAAAATTCTTGGTATGGTTGGGTAATTGAATTTGATAAGTTCTTAAATGCAGAAGAGCATTTGAAAACATTAGAGGCAACACAAGCCTTTTATCAAAGTGCCATGAAGAGTGATATTTTTGGTAAGGTTGATTTCTCAAATGAGAATCAAGCTGCAGGGAATAACACTGTATCAAAAGAATCTGTTCCATTTTAATTTATGGAAAGGGAGCTCTTAAAAATATTTGAGGGTAATTCTGAACTGTTCATCACTACTTCTCTTACGGGGGAAGTAGATGAACGGGGCAAGAAGGTTAGTGACACATTCACGAAACACGAACCTGTTACTCTTGAATTATGGACAGATCATATAAACGGTAAACAAAGAATAGGGATTATGCCTGAGAAAGGCGACCTATGTAAATGGGGATGTATAGATATAGATCCTCAGAGTTATAAAGATTATTCACAAAAGAAAGTTATAGATATATTAAGAGATAATCAATTACCACTGGTCCCAGTTAGATCAAAGTCTGGTGGTCTACATTTATTTTTATTCTTAGATGGATGGTATCCAGTTAAAGATGTGCTTAAAAAATTAAATGAGTGGAATAAAAATTTCTTTCAAGCATTAGAAGTGTTTCCTATGAATAAGTGCATGAACATGCCTTACTTCAATATGAATGCTACTACAGAGTTTGCTTATGATGAAAATAATACACCAGTTATGATAGGAACTTTTTTAGAATTAGTTAAAAAGAAAACAATATCTTTAGAACAATTAAATAGCTTAAAAGTAAAAGAATACGAACCAGAAGAGGATTGGAAACATTATCCGCCATGTATTCAAAAAATGATTATGGATAAGTGGTCTGGCAATCACAGAAATGATTTACTCTACAATGTTGGTGTGCTTGAAATGAAAAAAGCAGACGGCAATATTAGTAAAGAAGAGATGTCACGAATACTTCAAAAAAGAAACCAGGAGGTATTTGTTACACCTATGGATCCAAAAGAAGTGGAAAGTTCTGTTGCAAAATCTGTTATCAAAAAAGATTATAATTACAAGTGTCCACCTAAGCTTGGTGCTATTACTCCTATATGTAATAAAGACTTATGTAAATTTAGGAAGTTAGGTATTGGATCTCAAGTACCAGATTTAATAGATGACTTTGAAGATATAGAGTTTACTAGAAGTCCTACATCAATTGAATATGCATTTACATTCCAGGGAGAGAAAATAGTAATTAACCCAGAAGACATGAAGGATGAAAAATCTTTTAGAGTTAAATTATTGAAGTATGGAATCTATTGGGTGACATTACCAAGACCAAGAAGTGGTCCTTCTCCATTTGAAATGCTTATGGCTGCTTTGGTTAAGAAAGCAGTTGAGAATGACAAGATGAAGTTTGAAGATTCAGTTGAAGAACAAAAATATACTTTTCTTAAAAAATTCTTTGAGAGTCATATTGAGGAAGATGATTTTGATAAATTAAAAGATAAGTATGTTGTTTTAGATTCTGAAACTAACACTTGTTATTTTAAAAAGATTACCTTTGAAGATTTTTTAGGAAAGAATAAAGTATTTAGAAGTTCAGCTGAAGCTTTAAATATGTTGGGATGTGAACGATTAGATTATCATCAAGGTGTTAAGAATGTTTGGTTTGTAAAGATGCCTAAGTTTGTCGATTACAAAAACATAAGTAATGCTTCTAAAGGTAACGAGAAAACAGTATCGGAAATGGATGATGACTTCCACACAGGAAAATTTAGAACTTAAAATACTTAAAGACTTATACAGGAAGACCATAAAGATATTTGGTCCACCAGGTACAGGTAAGACATATACTTTAATTGAAAGAGTTTTAAAAAGTCATTTAAGAAGAGGGGTACAACCATCTGATATAGCTTACTTATCGTTTACAAACAAAGCAGTGAATACTGCAGTAAGAAGAGCTATGGATTCTTTTCCTAATTATACATCAGAAGATTTTTTAAGATTCAAAACTCTACACACGTATTGTAGAAGGTATTTTCAAGAAGAGGTGTTTGATCCTAAACATTGTGCTATTGATTTTGCATTACAAACTAAAATAATAAAAACGTCTGATACTAGATTAGCTGATGATGCATTTACATTTAAAGATTGGTCATTAGGTATTTATAGTAAAGCAAGAAACTTATTAATCACTCCAGAGGAAGCATATAAGAGAGAGTCCTATAAAAAAGATTCATTAACTGTTTTTCATAGGAAGATATCAACATATGAACATTATAAACAAGGTGGAGGAGAAAGATCATTTATTGACTTTGATGATATGATCGAAAGAACAATTAAAGAAGTAGACTTCCCAGCACTTAAAGTTTTAATCTTAGATGAGGCACAAGATTGTACACCACTTCAATGGTCGGTTATTTATAAGATGGCTATGAAGGCCAAGAAAATATATTTAGCAGGTGATGATGACCAAGGTATATATAAATGGAATGGTGCAGATCCAAAGTATTTTACAAAATTTTTTCCAGGCCGGAAAGTAAAACTAAGAAAGACTCAAAGATTTGGAGAGGCTATATATAAATTTTCACAAGTTATAAGAAGAGGTATTAAAGACAGTGAGGAGAAAGAATACTTACCTGGGGATAGTAAAGGTTATGTAAAGAGCTACTTATCTTTTAAAGAAATACCTTTTAATAACTTAAAAGAAGATTGGTATATTTTAGGCAGAATAAATGAAACAGTTAACGAACTTAGAATGTTAGCAAAAGATGCAGGTTTATATTTTAAAGATAATAAAGATACAAAATGTTTTGATGTAAAACAATGGGAAGCAATTAAGGCCTGGACTGCAATCACTAAAGATAAAAAGATAGATAAGAAACAAGCAAGAAATATGTATAAGTTTATTAGAGAACTTTCAGATCCTACATATAGATTAGATAAGTTTTGGAGGAATGAACCAGACTTAAGAGAATATAACTTTCAAGATTTAAAAGAGTGGTGTGGTTTAGAATTAAAAGAAGAGGACTCAAAAAAACCCTGGTACTGGATACTTAGAAGAAATTTTAAACCAAGACAGGTAAGACAATTTATTAGATTACTTAGAACTTATGGGCAAAAAGAATTAGATAAGGACCCACTAATCACCATAGATACAATACACAGTGTTAAAGGTGGAGAAGCAAATCATGTAGTGCTTTATAGTAAAGGTAACTATCCATCGGACTATGATAATAAAAACAAACAAGAAAAAAGTGATGAACGTAAAGTTTGGTACACTGGTGCAACTAGAGCAAGAAAAACTTTACATTTATTACGAACTGACTATAAGTATAACTATCCAATTGGGTCAGATTATTTAATTTATGTACAGGAGAAAAATGACAAATAGTAGTTTATTAGAAGAAGCATTTCCACAATCAAAACAGGTTGGCGGGAATCATTACAAAGAATTTCATATACAACCCTATGAGTTTATTAGTAAAAATAACCTATCATTTTTCCAGGGATGTGTAATAAAGTATGTTTGCCGTTATTTAAACAAAGCGGGTATACAAGATTTACAAAAAATAATTCATTATTGTCAACTTGAGATTAAAAAACTAAAGGATACTGATGCCAAATTCAAGAACAGTAAAAAAACAAATAAAGGTTGAGGGAGTAGGATTTACTCTTGAGATATATCCTGAAAGAGAAGGTAATTCTAAAACTGAAGGACCTTTTTGGGAAATATTTCCAGAGGATTATCATGCAGCATTATTCGCATTTAGTAATAAAGATAAATTAAATAAATTAATTGAAAAAAAATTTATTAATGTCGAATAATTGAAAAACATACCAACGAAAGAAGAAACATATGAACGGACTACAACTAACACTAACATTTAAAAAATCAATGTGGAATACTCCAAGTGAGTACAAAGATTTATCTAACGCAAAAGAAATAGCTATCGACTTAGAAACAAGAGATGATGGTATTAATAATAAACTTGGAGCTGGATGGGCTTTAGGTAAAGGTGAGATTGTAGGATTTGCAGTAGCAGTAGATGGTTGGAAAGGTTACTTTCCATTCAATCATTTAGGTGGGGGTAATATGATACCTCAACAGGTTAAACAATATATGAAAGATGTGTGTGCACTTCCATGTAAAAAAATATTTCACAATGCTCAATACGATGTCGGTTGGTTACAAGCATCTGGTATAGAAGTTAAAGGTGAGATTATAGATACAATGATAGCAGCTGCACTTATAGATGAAAATAGATTTAGTTACTCTTTAAATGCGTTGTCAGTAGATTACCTTGGAGAAATAAAAGCAGAAACAGAATTAAGAGAAGCTGCAGCAGCTCATGGTATAGACCCTAAAGCAGAAATGTGGAAGTTACCTGCAGAACATGTTGGATATTATGCAGAGCAAGATGCAGAGCTAACTTTAAAATTATGGAAAAGATTTGAGCAAGAAATTAAAACTCAGAGTCTAACTACTGTATGGCAAATGGAGATGCAATTGCTTCCAACCCTAATAAAGATGCGTCAACGAGGAGTGAGAGTCCAAGTGGAAAAAGCTGAAATATTACGAAAAGAAATGATGCTCCAAGAAAAAGAAATACTACGGGATATACAGAAAGAAACAGGAGTAGAAATAGATATCTGGGCACCCCGCCAGATTGCCAAAGCTTTTGACAAACTGAAATTAGACTACCCACGAACCGAAAAAACAAAGGAACCATCGTTTACACAAAATTGGTTGATTAATAATAAAAACAAAATAGCACAATTAATTGTGAGTGCAAGAGAGATCAATAAATTTCATGGAACTTTTTTATCTTCGATTATGAAGTATCAGGTCGATGGTCGTATACATGGAGAGATCCAACAACTTAGATCAGATACTGGAGGTACGGTATCGGGTAGACTGAGTATGTCTAACCCTAACTTACAGCAAATACCTGCAAGAAATAAAGAGTTTGGTCCCAAAATTAGAGGATTATTTATACCGGAAGAAGGCTATCAATGGGGTAGTTTTGATTACTCGCAACAAGAACCACGAATGACGGTTCATTATGCATCTGCTTTAAACTATGACGGCTCTGAGGAATTAGTGGAAGCTTATAAAAATTCTAGCGCAGACTTTCATCAGACAGTAGCAGACCTGGTAGGTATTGAGAGAACTCAAGCTAAAACAATTGGACTTGGTCTTATGTATGGAATGGGTAAGAATAAGTTAGCTAATTCTTTAGGTGTTACTAAAGATGAAGCTGATGAATTGATTGTGAAATATAATAGGAAGGTACCTTTTGTAAAACAACTATCTGATAGATGTATGCTCAAAGCTGCTAATGATGGTGTAATTAGAACTAAGAAGGGTAGAAAATGTAGATTTGATATGTGGGAAACAAAAGACTTTGGCCTACATGTTGCAGAAAAATACGAGAATGCAGTTGCAAAGTATGGTGCTCAGAATATTAAAAGAGCTTATACCTACAAGGCATTGAATAGATTAATTCAAGGATCCTCAGCTGATCAAACTAAACAAGCTATGTTAGATTGTGTGAATGCAGGTCACTTACCTATGTTACAGATCCATGATGAATTGTGTTTTAATATAAAAGATGAAGCTCATGCTAAAGAGATAAAAGAGATTATGGAAAATACTATTAAGTTTGAAGTACCTTCTGTTGTTGAGTATGGACTTGGAAAGAGTTGGGGTGATGCTAAATAAAAGAAACACGGCTCACGGAAACCAGGATATGATTGCTTATGCAGCAGGATTATTTGATGGTGAGGGTAGTATTAATTACGCACAATACAAATGCAATAAACCAAATGGTAAAACTTATTTAAAATGGAATGTGGCTATGGAAGTAGCTATGTCTGATTTAGATTGTATTAAAAATTTTTATGATATTGTTAAGGTTGGTAGTATTCATTACAAAGGTATTGGTAAAGGTAGTTTAGCTAAGATACCTCAGTGGAGGTGGAGGTGCTCTCATCAAAATGCATTAAAACTTGCAAAGTTATTTATACCTTATTCGGTAACTAAAAGAGAAAAATTATTAAAGATTATAAATCATTACGAGTTTGGAAAGCCGACAGGACCCCTAGGAAAAAGATAAACTTTTTTAACTACAATAAAAACTTAAGCTTGTACTTGTAAGTTTTCTTGTACATCCTGATACTTGATCGCATTTCTTTTAGATCTAATATCAGATTCTATTTGAGTCATCCCAGTATGAACACCACCATGTGTTAATAACTCAGACGACCATTTGTTTTCGAGTGCTTGTAATTCTTTAAGCAACTCTATTTTTTTAGGACTCATTTTAGTTCCTCATAAGTTATGTGAACCCTTTTGTTCCCGGTGAAACCATCATTGATAATTTCAACGTTACCTTGGTCCACTTGTTCTGACACCTTTAAAATCGCTTGCTTTGCATTATCAGCTTCGACTACTTGGTCTATACTACTTCCTCCCATGCAAGCACGGATACGATAAGCTGTCATGAGATATTATAAGATATTTTGAAAGAATGGTCAACATTGTAGCCTTGGCTGTCAATAGCTATACAATGTACGTTATAATCGGCCATAGAGCCCCTAATTTCTTCTATTTGTCGTTTCATGGTCATTCCTATATGTTTTGCTTTAGAACGACATCCTGGGCCATCTATGAGGTCATTTACTATATATTGGGTGCACTTGGTACCCATATCTGGTGTATTTAAACATACACTACCTAATAGTATAAATTTTATAATCATTCTAAACAGTATTAATACCTTGGCACACAAATCGTGGACCAAGATTATACTTCTCTATATCTCCTGGTGGGAAAAATTCAATAACTTTTTTTGTAGTATCTAATGCTGTAATTATACACTCTCTCCAGGTATCAAAAGTTTTAGGGTATTGAGTTTCAGGTAAACAATTACCATCAATAAAAGAACAGACTGTATATATTAAAATAAATTTCATAATTAATTTGACATTAATCCTTATCCCATATATTTAAGATAACATGAAACAAAAAAGTAAAAGTCCAATACTCAAGTCTATCATGTCTGAGATCGATGAACAATTAGCAAGCATCCCACTGTATGAAGTAGATGGTATGCCAATTGAAGATTCGATGCATTTAGATATGTACATAGATGGTGTTGCTAATATTAATTTTACGGATGAGATTAATAGAAAACATTACCCAGTAAATAAAACGTTAGCGACCATTTTAGTATTTGACGAAATTGAAACAAGAAAAAACGAACCAACCAAGGAGGACATGCATGGATAATGCAAAACTAAAAGACGACATAACACCAGAAAAACCAAAAGACATAATGCAACAATTGGACGAAGGTATTAATGCTGCAGTTCAAGAAATCAATAGTCTTAAATTAGATAATTATAAGTTGTTAACTCAACTTCATAAAGTAAATACACAGATGATGATTATCGAGGACGCTATTAAGATGGTTAAAACTTTAAGTGATAAAGAAGCAGAAGATTGGAGAGTGAATCATTACAAAAACGATCCAATTGAAAAGCCATTAGTTTTAAGTGAAGACATGGAGGTAAAAGATAATGACCGTTAGAGAGTTTAATAAAAATATGGAGGATAGAAATGGACATCAATAAATGGAAATCTGTAGCCATTAACATTAAGGATTACAAATTGTTAAAAGGTCTTTGTAAAAATAAATTCAGAGCACCTGGCGCAATGATATCTAAAATGCTTCAAGGTTACGTAGAACACTTAGCTAAGAAAAATAAAATTAGTGTAGAAAATTTTCGTAAACAACTTTTGAATGGAGAAAGTAATGATGACGGAAAACGATCTAAAAAGAATTGATACTAGAGTGAAGGGTAAAGAACTCTTCACTATAGAATTAGACCATTCAAATAACACTCTGACTTTAATGGTTAATGGTGAAATGAGAAACACTATTAAAACTTTTAAAGCAGAGCCGTTGTTTGACCGTATGTTAAGAATAGCTAAGACTAAATTTTTAGCCATGAGGAAGTTAGAGAATTAAATGGATAAAGAATTAAAAAGAATACAATTTAACTACGACAAGAATAGAAAAAAGAAAATGACGGTGCAGATTCATAATCTAGTTAATTATATTTCTGGTAGTAGAGCAATTGAAACTTTTTGTTCTGAAATAATTCGTATGGCTAACAATCCGTATATCAAAGATGATCCAGAAGCGATTCTTTTAAATTTAAAAGATTACTGTAATGAAAGATTAAAATTTGCAGTTGATGAAAAGACTAAAGCGTATACTGAATTATCTGCTATAAGAAAGATTCTCAAAATGAAAGATGATGATTTTATTGAAGAAGATTTTCCAGGATTCAAACCTTTATGAGACAACCCTATAACGATAATAACTATCTTTTAATATGGGTAATTACAGCAACAGTCCTATACTTTCTTATATAAAATATTATTGACAATTAATCTGAGGATTCTAAATTTTTAACTTTATCAATTAACTAACAGGAGGAATAATGATAAAAGCAAATAAAGCCTACCTTCACAATTGTGAAGGATTTATGTATGAAATAGATTTGGTTGACAAAATTAACAACCATTTTGAAACACCTAAAAAAGGAATGACTTTGGATGGTTTAGCATCGCTGGAGCCTAGAGATTTTTTTACGGAAAGTAAAAAAAATCCGAATACAGGTTGGTTTACTCCACAAGAAGTTAAAAAGATTATTAAACTTTTAGGTGAGTTTGGTTATACGCTTAATAACATGGCATATGCTAATAAATATACTTATGGTCAATTGACTTCAAGAAGTAATGTAGACTGGGGTGATGATGAAGTCCCTACTGCACCAAAAGAAATTGAAGATGCAGCAGAAATTGATTATGAAATAACTAAAGACTTAGAGCCGGAAATACTAAGTAATTAAAAATACTTATATATAACAATAATACAAGGGGGTGGGGTCGTTGATCCCATCCCCTTTTTTCTTTACAATATACACTTGCAACGAAGTAAAAAATTTAATATGAATAAAGTAACTAGCAAATCCGCAAAGTGTAAAGATTGTAAAGGCCTTGGTTATATTAAGACTCTTACTAATAATTACACCGAGTGTATCATTTGCAATTCATCAGGAACCACGCTTCACGGACCAAACGGCATAACTAAAGAAGCCGAACAAGTATTATTATTTAAAATTGCATTGGATTATATAAATGGCAAAGAAAAAGGATGGTATCACTGATTTAACAAAGCTGTTAGTTATTGCAGCAGGGAAATTTACGCCTAATCAGTACACTCAATTAACCTCGACTATTTTTGCTTTACTCAATGGTGTTAATTATGGCTACACGGAACTCGGACCACGGTTCCTCCAGGATGCTCATGACATATACACTATTCACAATAAAGATTTAAAGAAGACTTCTTTTTTTAAAAACCATAAACCCGATCCATCGATGGTATCAAATTTTAAAAAGAAAAAAGGTAAAAAACAAATTCAAACACCCGACAATATAATTAGTTTTGAGCATTATAAATTTTGGAAACAATCATGATGCCTGACAATTATACTAGAAGTGACATGATTTTAGATTTCAAAGACATCAAAGAGCACATTAAAGAAGAAAGATTGCAAGGCGCAGCCATCACAATATTAATTGATGATGTATTAGAACATTACGAGGTCGCCACTCGATGTAAATTTAATATATCGAAAGGCCATTATCGTGATCTACTCTCCAGACTTGTTAAGACTTATGGGCACTAAAATTACTGCCGATATCGTTGCAGATAATCATATAAGTAATGAACAGAAATTATGGCGTCATGTCATACTAAATGCATTTGAAGATGCAAGAGCTTTGGCAGGAGATCGTAAATCAAGTTTAAATAAATGTGATGCTCATTTTTGGATTGCAGGCTCAGAAGACTTTGAACAGATCTGCTGGTGGGCCGGATGGGAACCGGATGATGTTCGTTTTAGATATTATAAAGCGTTAAAGAAGGGTGATATCAAATTTAAAAGACGTCACTTGTTATGGCATGAATATAGTAAATTATTTCAAAGACTTAAGGTCGAAGAGGATAAAGATTTAAGACGTGAGCTCAGACGAAATTTAGAAAACAAACGTAGGCAGATATCATATGCTGATAACGTATTTGTTGATAATTTTAAAAAAGATTTATCAATTGAAGTTTAACCCTGTAGTATAAGGGAGCAATCTATAAACTACAGGGTAAACAAGTTAACTCATGAGAACCCTCCCAAGTTAATAATAAATAGATTACCAAATATTAAAGATAGTGTCAAAATAATTCTAGGGCCTCGAACCAGTTAAGAAGCCCTAGAAGTTTATCATATGGTTAAAAATTAATTTAACACATAATTGTTTTCGCAATTAAAATAATAATTTAATTTAAAATGAAGTCAAAGAAAAAAGTCTAGGCCTGGGGATAAAAGATAAAAACCAGGCCTAGAACTAACAAAGAGGCACAATAATGAAATTATGCGTCTTTGATTATTACTTAATAAATTTAAGAAAGTCAACTAATTATAATTTATAGTAGATATAAAATAAAGGTTCACTTATTATTTATTATTGTTGATATGAAATAATTCTATTCGATATTTTTTAGAGATGTATTTGTGATGTTCAGTTATTAGTTTAGAATGCTTCTAAGGTATAGGGTTCGGTAGCCGTGCACCATGATGATTTGATGATTTGTGAGTTGTGATAGTTACTGGGATAACGGACCACGGATCACGGGCCCTGGTTTTGCCACTTTCCCAGTTTTCCCTATACCTACTCCTTAGAAACAAAAAAATAAAAAAATGTTTGTAAGGAGCAAATTTCTGGGAAATTGGGAAAAATGGCTTAGAATAAGAATAATAACGTCCCAAAGTGCTTTTTTAGACTGGGAAAATTCCCAAAGTTTTAGGAAAAATTACAGAGGATGTCATTTGTGCAAAAAAAATTTTAAAAAAATGTTTGTAAGGAGGAGGTATAGGAGAGTGAAATATGATATAACTGGTCAAGATGGCAAAAAGAAAAAACACACTAAAAGCTATAAATGAATTGACGCAAAAACAAAAAGCGTTTGTTGATATATATGTTGAGAATTGGGGGGAGCTTTCTAAAGTAGAATCAGCCAAAAGAGCAGGTTATAAATCAGTAAAGCCTGAAGGACCTACAGAAATTGCAAGTAGACTCACAGATCCAAATAAAAACCCACACGTAGTTAGATATATGGAAATGAGATACAATCAGGAATTAAAAAAATATTCCGGGGATAAGCTTAAAAAGTATAAAAATTTTGAGCGACTTAGTAAAGAAGCTGAGAAGAAAAAACAATTTGGGCATGCTATAAATGCAGAGTATAGAAGTGGCCAAATGGCAGGATTTTTTATAGATAAAAAAGAAGTAACCCATGTGGGATTGGAGGGTATGAGTCGTGAGGAACTTGAAAAAAGACTATCTGAACTCGAAGGTAAAATCGGAGAGGCCAAAGATATTATTGACGTCACGCCAGAAAAAACTCTTGAATAGCGGTGGGTTTATGCAAGTGTTCAACGAAGTTCATAACAAACATTTGAATACTTCAATTGGTATAGTCAGTGTTTTAATAAAGGATGGGGAGTAAAATGCCAAATCTTGAGAATACATACCGAGATTTTTTTTCAAATCTTGAGAATACATACCGAGATTTTTTTGTAAACTTTGAAAACAAATACCGAGATTTTTATGAAAACTAAAAAACGAAATAATAAAAAAATTACAATGCCAAAAAAAGTTAATAGTGAAATAGAAAAATATCCTATGGTTTCGGTTGAGTGGTTTGATATAGTTAGCGATAGCTCATGGACTAGTTTTGAAAATTTAAAAAATAGTGAGCTTGCAACCTGTATTACAAAAGGCCATTTATTCTCTCAATCTAAAGGTGTCACTAGATTATTTGGAGATTATTCTTTTAGCGAAGATAAAAAGAGAATTGAGAATATAGGTAATACAACCATAATTCCTAATTCTGTAATAAAAGAAATTAAAAAAATTTAGTATCTTGTAATATTTTTTTCTGGGTTTATTTTAACAATCCATGAATGAATTTATTGCATTTATTTTAAGATTTATAATACTTTTTCCTGCACTATTTATAATAATATTGATTTTACTAGGTTATTTTTCATAAAAATAAAATTTGACAAATTTAATTTTATATTTTATTATCATGGGATAATAACAATTTAACAAAAAGAGGTATAAAATGGGTTTTGACTTATATGGATTAAATCCACAAACAACGATTAAAAGACCAGAAAGACCAGATAATTTACATGATGAGAATTTTTCTCAAGAAAAGCGAGAAAAATATTTTAATGAAATGGATAAGTATGAAAGTCAAAGTGGTACTTACTTTAGAAACAATGTTTGGTGGTGGCGACCACTTGCAGATTATGTAATTAGATTTACAAAAGTCGTAAGTGATAAAGACGCTGAGCGTTGGCACTTCAACGAAAATCATGAAGTTAGTGATAAAGACGCTAAAATGATTGCGCAACAATTAGAGCATTTAATTAGCACTGGCCATACTAAAAAATATGCTAAAGGGTTTGAGCTTTTAAGAAAAAAAGAAGAAAAGAAAAATGAAATAGTTGAGAAAGAGCTACAAGCCTTTAGTGAAAGTGTTAAGAAAAAATACAATCAATCTCGTTGGGCGCCAATAGATTTTCCGAAAAAAGAAAAGCAACAATGGGATAGAATACTACAAAAAAGAAATAGTGTTGCTAGTTATCCTTTTAATTTAGAAAATGTAAAAGAGTTTGCAAATTTTTGTAAATTTTCTGGTGGCTTTACTATTGGATAAAAAGAATTTTTTGGTTATTTTTAACAACTGTTAAAAAATAAAAATAACTTTGTGGTGCGTTCTTGACTAAAAGGTTGAATACAATAATTGCATCAAGTTCAACCCACTACAATTTTAATAGGTTGTGGCTGGTCTGCTGAAAAATTAAATGCAGAAACCAAGATGAAGCCCCAGGGTTGTAAAGCCCCAGGTACCAGACTTGGACGCAATCTTAAAACTAACAAAGAAAAAATGGAGCAATAAATGAAACCAATAAGAAAAGATGAGTTAGAATTCTGGAATAGTTTTACTAATGATGAATTCTATGAAAAGCAAAGATCAGTTAATACTGAAATATCACAAGAAGCACAAACTTTGGCAGATAAGAAAAAAGATAGTTTTGTTAAAGAGTGTGGATTACACAAAGAGCTTCAAGCTCTTAAAAAAGAGCATAAGGCTTTTGAAGACTTTGTGAACAATAAAGCAATCATGGAAAATAAATTAAAAAATGCTTGGCAAAAGGCCAGCGATCAGTTTAAATCTAAAGTAGAAAGATTAAGCAAAACTCGTAATTGGGAAGATATGTTTTTGGGAGATAATGGTGCTGTACGACCAAATACTGCTGAAAGTAAGTTAAATAACGCTTGCTACCAAGAAGCTAAAAATCATGTTAAGAAAAATCATAAGGTTTTTAATTCTTTAGAAAGGATTAAAAAGAAGTGTAAAATGATTATTCACACTGGCGCTCATATAAATAGCGTGGTTAGTTCTTTGAAAAAAGAAATGTCCAAAGCTGAAATTACTTTGGAAGTTCCACAAACTTTATTAGAGTTGCCGAGCAAATAGAATTGGTACTAGGCCAATAGGTAAGCTAGCAACCTGTATTGAGATAAATACTAGTTATTAATTTGATCTCAAGCTAAAGTCCTGCAAAAGCCCTTAACAATGCGCGAGAGTGCGGTTGAGGGCTTTTTATTTATATGTTATTGACCTAATAACATTATGAAAAAATCAGAAAGTTTATTGTGGCAACGCATAAAAAATTTAAAGTTAAAAGGTCAAATTTTTCGTATAGAAAGCCCAACAATTAATGGAATACCAGATGTTTATTGGTTGATAAACAACAAAAGTATTTGGATTGAGTTAAAGTCCAATAACGTCAAGAATTTAGGTTTATCCAAGTACCAAATCAACTGGCATTTGACACATTTTAAAAATGGTGGTGTGTCTTTTATCTTGCGAGAGGCACTCTCGTTCTCACACTCTTCAGAATATCAAATTTTCGTGATCCGTGAACCGAGAACCGTGATCGAATTAGCAAAATTCAAAAATTTAGAAGACGCAATCAAAAAAATTCAAGCGTAAATAACCAAGTCCCACGCCTCACGAGACTTTGACACGCGCCAAGCATAGCTTGGCGCGTAATTCTTGAGATTGATACCAGAATAATTTTTCTTTTTATTAGTATTAGTATGCGCGTAAATCTTGCGATCAATAACCAAAGTTTTTTCATATACGTTAGTATTAGTACGCAGGTAAATCTTGAGATTAATACCGAGATTTTTTCTAATACTGTTAGTATTAGAATTCATAGGACCGGAATAAATAAAGAATAAAAAATTTAAAAAAAAATAAAAATAATAGTTGACAGCTGCAGCCATCCTATGTTAATGGGATATCAAGGCAGTAGTTTACTATGTCAGGACCGGTAAGGAGTTGTAAACCTAAGCTGTAGATCCAGGGTCCTGAATGAGCGTTGAGGCTGCCATAACTAACAAAGGAGCAAAAAAATGTTATTAAATTATTATTCTCAAACTAAGATGGCCAAAGGGGAGGCGCTCGGATATAAAACCGCAATTCTACATTTTGCGCCATATGATCTAAGTGGTAAAAATGTTTGTCCAAAGGCTACCAAAGGACCAGGGGGCTGTGTTAACCCTTGTTTAAATACCTCAGGACGGGGCCAGATGGGTTCAGTACAAAGGGCCCGAATCGCTAAGACAAATTATTTCTGGACTAACAAGAATGGATTCTTGTGGGAATTGTCCCAGGAGATTGAGCAGCTAAAAAAGCGGGCTAGATCTCAGGGCTATAAATTCGCTTGTAGATTAAACGGGACCTCGGACCTGCCATGGCATCGAATGAAAGTTGATGGAGGTGGCACACTCATGGAGCTGCATCCGGATGTAAAATTCTATGAATACACCAAAGTCTTAAACTACCTGGATCATGATTTTAAAAATCTACATTTTACATTTAGCGACTCAGGCAAAAACTACGATGACCAAGTTAAGGCAATGACAGATTATTATGCTAACGTGGCCGTCGTGTTCAAGGATAAGTTACCAAAAAAATGGATGTCCAGAAGGGTTATTGATGGGGATAAGCACGACCTAAGATTTAAAGACCCGAGGGGCGTGGTTGTTGGTTTGGTTGCTAAAGGACTCGGTCGGAAGGTAACAACGAATAGTTTTATCAAGATTGCATCATGAGCCGTAAACCTACCAGGACAGAGAAGGCGGCAGCGATGGGGATCCGATTCGCTTTGTTTTATCCGTTCACCTTTGTGGGTATATTTTGCATTTTAATGCTAATTTAAAATTGCTCTAAACTAGGCCAGGCACAACCTGGCCTAGTAAAAAAATTAATTTTTTATTTGACTTATATTTAAATATCTTATATTCATGGGATGTGTTAAACATTAAAAACAACTTAACAAAAGAGGTATAAAAATGACAGCACAACAAAAAACAAAAAACAGCCAGGCGATTTCACCAATTGAAAACGTGAAATTATTCCAGGCGTGTGAAATTAACGACACCAGAAAAAGTTATAATAAACTATGGTTAAACGTTAAGGAGGAAGCCCTGGAGGTAGTCGACCGAATGGGTGGATCTATAATAAATAAATATAAAAATAAATCTTATTATATTGAAGCAGTAAGAAAAAACACAACGCGATTCGATATAAAAAGCTTTAAGGAGAAGCATCCTCATTTATACAATAAATTTATTGTAGACGGTGAGGCCGTGGAGCTTAAAACAAAAATAGTTAAATAAATAAATATGGCTCAGGGGATAGCCTAAAATCCCCGTATAAAACAACCTGGACGGGTACCCGTCCAGGTTGAATAAAAATAAAAAAAAATGATTTTATTAGTTGACTATCTTATTTAGATGGGATATAAATTAAACATGTTTAATTTAACTAACAAAGGGGAAAACATGAAAACAAAAGAAATTAAAAACTATAGAATGAATGACAGCGTTTATACGTTAAGGCGTAAAGTTATAAATATTTTATACGAGGCTAGAAATAGAGGCATCAAATTACCGCGGGTAAATGTTCGTATAGGTGAGTCAACCCACAAATACCCGAACGTTTTAGGCGTGGGCGGTGGTCTTAATATCTGGATCACTGAAAAAGCAATCGACAGAGGTTATCAGTACTTATTGCATGTGGTATTACATGAGCTAGGCCACTCTGTTTATAACTTGCCCCATGATAAAAAATGCAAGTTAATGGCGCCTACATTAAGTAAACCGTGCGAGGTCGAGGACGCCTGGGGAATATTTAAAAAATATTCTTTCAATAACTTCATAGATAATATAAAAAGCGCATAGTTTCCCCTGCCCTGGCCTAACGGCCAGGGCTACCCTTAGAGGTACCAACCAAAAACCAAAAACGGAAAGTTTTTATTTTTTATTTTTTTTACAATTTTTTTTAAACATTCTTAATAATTAGCTTTAGGTTTGTAGCATAAATAGAAGTAGTACCTGGCTGTAGAATACAGGGGTTTATTTTTAGGGGACCCGGGTGTATATTGAATCTAGATGACTAAAGCAGAATTATTGACCACCGATCAATTACGAGAGAGGCTCGAAAAAGTGTGGCTTCAACATATAAAATTATGTCAGGATAACTTCTTATATTTCGTAAAGAATGTTTGGCCAGACTTCATATGCCGTACTGATAAAGATCCTGATAAGTGGGGCCATCATCAACATATTGCTCATGAGTTTACAAAAATATCTAAAAACAAAAAAGGAAGGCTCATTGTAAATATGCCTCCTAGGCATACTAAATCTGAATTTGCTTCAATATATTTTCCTGCTTGGATGATAGGGAAGTTTCCTAAGCTGAAAATTATGCAGGTGTCACACAACGCAGAACTTTCTGGAAGGTTCGGTGCAAAGGTAAGAAATTTAATTGACAGTGCAGAGTATAAACAAATCTTTGGAGATGTTAGACTACGAGAAGATAGTAAAGCTAAGGGACGTTGGGAGACCAATCAAGGTGGGGAATACTTTGCAGCGGGGGTAGGCGGTTCAATCACTGGACGAGGGGCGGACTTACTTATTATCGATGATCCACATACTGAACAAGACTCAATGTCTGATTCAGCGATGGAAAGAACTTTTGACTGGTACTTGTCTGGACCAAGACAACGTTTACAACCAGGAGGCTCAATTGTATTGGTAATGACAAGATGGGCTCAAGATGATTTAACAGGTCGATTAATAAAATCACAAAATGAACCTAAGGCAGATAAGTGGGAAACAATTTCTTTCCCAGCCATTTTAGGCGAGGACCAAGAGGCGAGACCCGTGTGGCCTGAGTATTGGTCTCTAGAGGAACTGGAAAAGGTTAAAGCGTCTATATCCATTAGAAACTGGTCTGCGCAGTATATGCAAAATCCAACTTCAGAAGAAGGTGCGATTTTAAAACGAGAATGGTGGCAGCCGTGGACAGGGGACTTTCCAATTTTAAAACATGTCATACAATCTTATGACACCGCTTTTTCTAAAAAACAAACTGCCGACTATTCAGCTATTACTACGTGGGGAATATTCACGCCTCACGAATCAGGGCCAGATGCAATTATGTTACTCGATGCGATTAAAGGTAAATATGATTTTCCAGAATTAAAAATGGTGGCGCTCGATCAATATAAATACTGGAACCCAGAGACCGTGATTATTGAGGCTAAAGCCAGTGGTCAAAGTTTATTACAAGAATTTAGAAGAATGGGGATACCGGTTATGGATTACACACCAGGACGAGGGCAGGACAAACACTCACGGGTCAACGCCACTGCACCTATTTTCGAAAGTGGCCAAGTGTATTATCCTCGAGACGAACATTGGGCTCAAGAAGTGATTGAAGAATGTGCAGCATTTCCTCATGGCGAACATGACGATTATGTAGACAGTACGACACAAGCTATGTTAAGATATCGGCAAGGTTCTTTTATAACTACTTATGCTGACGAGGATGAGATGGAAAGTTATAAGGAACGTAAATATGTATATTATTAGGAGATTAAGACATGTCAAAAAAATCAAGAAGACGAAATAAGATATTAGGAGCTTTAGCTCTTGGTATCGGTGCATCTAAATTAGGGATGCTAGGGGGAGCTAAAGGACCAGGCTCAAGTAATGTGGTCGGCAAAACAGAATCGTTTAGAAAATCGTTTGTAAAGGATAAAGCTGCAGTGATGCCAAAAGCTAAACCAGAAGTTGCTAAAGCATTTCCAAAAAAGACTGGTAAAGATGTGATATCATCTGGTCCATTCAAAATGTTTGGAGCTGGTAAAAAAACAGTTGGTGGTAAAAAATTTAGCCAAGAAAGCATTGATAAATTTAAAGCTGCTAATGAAGCTCAAATTAAAAGAAGAAAAAATATGAGTGGTAGTATGAAAAAAGTTTCAGAAGGACCGTCACTATTTGGTTTTAGATTCGAAAAACCCTTGTTTAAATCTGGCGGATCTGTTATGGCTAAATGCAAATTAGGTAGAAATAAGAAAACTAAAATTTACTAATGGCTGAAATCGATAAAGCAATTGAGATGGAGTCTGAGACTCCTGAGACAGAAGAAGTAGATATCGAGTTAGAAGAAACGACTGAAGACGGTCCAGTAAAACTGGATGACGCTATGTCTGAACAAGAAGACTTCTACAAGAATCTTGCGGAAGATATGTCTGATGATGTTCTACAAAGAATGTCGAATGAATTGCTTGACGATTACAAAAAGGATAGAGTATCACGTAAGGATTGGGAAACATCTTATACGAATAATTTAGATCTCCTAGGTATTAAACATACAGAGATGACGAGACCGTTTAAAGGTTCGGCATCCGTGACCCATCCACTTTTATCCGAGGCTGTTACACAATTTCAAGCACAGGCTTATAAAGAATTACTTCCATCATCGGGACCCGTAAGAACTAGAGTTCTTGGAATGGAAGATTCTCAAAAAGTAGATCAAGCACAAAGAGTTCAAGACTTTATGAACTACATGATCACTGAAGAGATGGAAGAGTATACTCCAGAGTTTGATCAGTTATTATTTTATTTAGCTCTAGCTGGCTCTGCATTTAAAAAAATTTACTATGATGATGTGATGCAAAGAGCAGTATCTAAATTTATACCTGCAGAAGATTTAGTTGTACCCTATTATGCAACCGACTTAATGGATTGTGAAAGAATTACCCATGTTTTGAAAATGGGTGAGAATGAAATTCTTAAAAAACAACAAGCAGGGTTCTATAGAGATGTCGAATTAAAACCGACTTCTAAAGGACCATCAGAAATTGAAAAGAAATATCAAGAATTAGAAGGAGTAACACCTTCAACAGACAAACAATATTCTTATCAGTTATTAGAAATGCATGTCGATTTAAATTTAGAAGAATACGAAATGCAAAATCCAGAAAAACAAATCAAAGTCCCGTACATTGTAACGATTGATGAAGGAAGTGGAGAAGTTTTATCTATCTATCGTAACTACGATATGATGGATGAGACCAAAAAGAGAAAAGAATATTTTGTACATTTTAAATTTTTACCAGGATTAGGTTTTTATGGCTTTGGTTTAACTCACATGATTGGTGGATTAAGCAGAACAGCTACGCAATCTTTAAGACAGTTACTTGATGCAGGAACATTATCGAATTTACCTGCAGGATTTAAGTCTAGAGGTATAAGAATTAGAGATGATGATCAACCATTTCAGCCAGGAGAGTTTAGAGATGTCGATGCACCTGGTGGAAATATCAAAGATCAGTTCCAAATTTTACCATTTAAAGAACCATCAGCTACATTATACCAATTAATGGGATTTGTTGTACAAGCAGGACAGAAATTTGCAGCGATTACCAACATGGATACTGGTAATGATATGCAAAATAGAGCTGTGGGTACGACTGTTTCATTACTAGAACGTGGTTCGAGGGTCATGAGTGCTATTCACAAGCGATGTTACTACTCAATGAGAAGAGAATTTAGACTTTTGTCTAAAGTTTTTGGCACATACTTACCACCAATCTACCCATATTCAGTATATGGCGCAGATCAAGCAGTAAAACAAACTGATTTTGACGATCGAGTTGATGTAATTCCAGTTGCAGACCCGAATATCATGAGTATGGCGCAAAGGGTAACATTAGCTAATGAGAATTTGAAGATTGCAATGTCAAATCCCATGATGCACAACTTAAGAGAAGCATATCGAAGAGTATATGAAGCATTGGGGACTCAAGATATCGATCAATTGCTAATTCCACAAGAAAGACCAATGCCAAAAGACCCTGCAACCGAGAATATGGAAGCGATTATGCAAAAACCACTAAAAGCTTTTCCAACTCAAGACCATCAAGCACACATTGCAGCGCATAGAGCATTCATGTCTACAAGAATGGTTCAGATTAATCCACAAGTTTATGCAGCACTACAATCTCACATCTCTGAGCACGTTTCTATGTTAGCTCAAGGTGAAGTAGGTGCTCAAATACAAAATGATCCTATGATGCAACAGATGTTACAGTCTGATCCAGAAGGAGCAGAGATAAAAATAGCATCTATGATAGCAAACAGAGTTGCTCAATTAACAATGGAGCTTGCACAATCTGAAGCTATGGGTCAACAACAAGATCCACTAGTTGCATTGAAACAAAGAGAACTAGATTTAAGAGCGATGGATTTACAACGTAAGTCTGAAGAGAGCATGATGAATATGGAAGTAAAAGAAAATGAAATTGATGAAAAATTAGATTTAGAGAAGATGAAATTAGAAAACAATGAAGACCAAGCAGCTGAAAGAATTAGAATTGCTGAAGAAAAATTAGAAATAGCAAGAGCTAAAAATAAAGGAGTCAAAAAATAATGCCGCTTACTGCTAAAGGAAAAAAATTAAAGAAAAAATTTGAAAAACAGTACGGCAAGAAAAAAGGCCAATCTGTTTTTTATGCTATGGAAAATTCTGGAAAGCTTAAAAAAGTTGTAAAAGCTAGAGGCGGTATGGACGCTTCTCAATCAGACTTTGGAGGAGGTTCTACATCATCAGGTAGTGGACAAGGAAGAGATAGAGATTTTCAACAACGTGGAATGAGTAAAGCTGATTATGCAAAGTCTAAGCAGACTCAAAATTTTGGTGGAAGACAAAGTAAAATAGGACCTGTAGTTAAAGATGTACCTTTTAAAAAACCATTAAGTGGTACTCAAAGTTTTATGTTAGGTTTAGCAATACCTGGTTTAGGGACAGCAATTAATTTTGGAGCTAAACAACAATATAAAAGCAGACAAAAGTTTGCAAAAAAAGAAGGGTTGTATAAAGACGTTTATAAAACTACTGGTAAAGTTTTACAACCTAATTCTCCAACCGGTAAAGATTATTTAAAGAGTGCAGGATTTGGTAAAAGCAAAGTAGCTCCATTTGTAGGTAATGATAGTGATCCTATTATACCTATTTCTACAACAACTAAACCAGTAGATCCTAATTTAGTAAAACCTAAAGATAACTTTTTTAATTTTGTAGCTTATAAAGTTGGAGGATTATCTGGTGGAGTAAGTTATGGGCCCCCACCAAAAAGAGGACCAAACTCTCAAGTACCTCCAGTTAAAATGAAAAAAGGTGGGTATAAAAAATAATGTGGTTTAGTGCATTTAAATTAGCTATTAAAGCTGGTTCGCATATTTACCAGAACCGTCAAAAGACTAAGATGCTAATGTCAGATGCACAAATGCATCATGCAGAAAAGATGGCAGAAGGCAAAGCCGAGTACCAAGGAAAATTATTAGAGGCAAGACAATCGGACTGGAAAGACGAATTCATTTTATTATTGCTCTCAGCACCCATTGTACTTCTTGCGTGGGCAGTATTTTCAGACGACCCTTCAGCTATGGAGAAAATGAAATTGTTCTTTGAGTATTTCTCACAACTTCCTTTTTGGTATCAAACAATTTTTGTAGGGGTAATTGCGAGCGTTTATGGACTTAAGGCAACTGATTTAATAAAAAGAAAATAATGTTTAAGTGGATCAAAAAATTATTTACTCCTAAAAAACAAATAGAGAAAATAGATTACTCTAAATTATCTAAAGGGGATCTTAAAAAATTAAAAGCTCAAGGCAAGATTAAGTCTATTTACAAACCATATATTTAGTATATAGATGCTACATGAGTTTCAGAAAATCACTGTTACAAGCATTAGAAGATAGATATAACGCTCAAATATCTGAAGCTGATGCAACCGTTCAAATCTATTTAGAAAAACCAGTAGCTATTGGTGAACACCCTCAACATCTAGATGAATTAGATAAACTGATTACAAAAATAGCAGAAGCAGAAGAAAAACTTAACACACTTCAACAATTCAAATTATGATTCAAGGCGACAGCACAGAATACGAAATACTTCAAGAGGCTTGTAAGTCACTTACTAGTGATGATCTTTTCACTGCAGAGATTGGTGTCAGACAAGGAGCAGGTACTAAATTAATTTTAGACTCATTAAAAAATAAAAATCATTGGCATATTGGAATAGATCCATATGGTAATTTAAACTATGAACATTACGATAATTCTGGAGCTTATACTTGTGATTATACAAACAGTATGAAGTTACAATTAATAAAAGATATCGATTATGAAAACTTTACATTGTTTCCTATGGGGGATGATGAGTTTATGAAACGATTTTATGATGGTGTTCCAATTTATAGAAATAAAAAAGAAATTATTAATAAATATGATTTAGTTCATTTTGATGGACCACACAAAACGTATGATGTAATAAAAGAAGCAATGTTTTTTGCAGAAAGATCCCATGCAGGAACTGTGTTTATTTTTGATGATTATCCAAAATATAATATGGATTTAATACTTAAAATTATAGTAAATGAGTTTGGTTTTATGCTATTAAAACAAGGTAAAAACAAAATATCTTTAAAGAGAAATTAATGTTAGATCCCTATACTTCAGATAAAATTAAAAATGTAATTAAGAGACAGATTGAAGACACTAAGTCTCATGTCTGCTATGGGGTTGATTCCATAGAGAATTTACAGTATGCTAGGGGCAGACTCAGCGCACTTGAAGCGCTGCTTCAGGATATTAAAAACCTGCAAAAGGAGGATAACGATGGCGACACTGATTAAACCAGATCTTACAACTTTCGGTAAAAACGAAAAAAATAAAGAAGAGGTAAAATCACAAATTCCAACTGATCCAGAAGGCATCAAAAAATATCTTGAGATCATACCCAACCCAGTAGGATACCGTATGCTAGTTAGACCATGGTCTGGCCAAGCAAAAACAAAAGGCGGTGTAATACTAGCAGACGAAACCCAAGACAAAATTCAGATGACAACTGTTGTCGGACTAGTTGTTAAAATGGGTGACCTTTGTTATCAGGATAAAGAAAAATTTCCTAATGGTGCTTGGTGTAAAGAAGGCGAGTTTGTCGTTTACGGCAGATACGCTGGAAGTAGATTTCAAACTAAGTATGGTGAACACCGTATTTTAAATGATGACGAGATCATAGGAACTATTAACAAGCCAGAAGATATTCTCCATTTATTTTAATAAAGGAGGATAAACATGGCAGAGTTAAAAGACTATAGTGCAGAAGCATTACTAGCTAAGGAACGAGAAGTAGAGTTAGATACAGATGATGTTAAAGAAGAAAACATCGAAGTAAAAGAAGACTCTAAAAAAGAAGACAGTCCAAATTTAAATGTTGGTGAAGTCGATTTAGGCTACACTGATCATTCTAAATCAACAGAAGAAAAACCCGATAAACCTTCAATAGAAGTTTCTGAAGAAAAAGAAGAATCTAAAGAAGAATCTAAAGAAGAAATTGTTGATGAAGAAAAACCAAACCTTAATGAATCTAGAAGAGATTATCAAAAGAGAATTAATAAACTTGTCTTTCAAAAGAAAGAAGCTGAAAGAAGAGAAAAGGCAGCTTTAGAATTCGCTAAGGGTTTACAAAAGAAATTTGACTCAAGTCTCAAAAAGTTTAAGTCTACTGATGAGCAGTATTTAAAAGAATTAGATGCTAGAGTAGATGCTCAAAGAGAACAAGTCAAAGTCGCTCTTCAACAAGCAATTGAGAGTCAAGATGCTTCTAAAATTATGGAAGCAAATGATAAGCTAACTCAGTTATCTGTTGAAAAAGAAAAAGCTAGATTAGAAATATCTAATCGTGAAGAACAGAAAAAGCAAGAAGAAGAGCAAAATAAACAACAACAAAACGTACAAGCTGATACCTCAAACACAGCTGAATCTTCGCAATCTGCACCACAAATAACGCCTAAAGCTAAGAAATGGGCGGAAGATAATCCGTGGTTCGGGAATGATGAAGTCATGACTAATGCTGCTATTACTATTCACAACAATATTTCCCAAGAGGGTATTGAAGTAGATAGTGAAGAGTATTATAATGAAGTTAATTCAAGACTAAGGAAGTATTTTCCAGAAAGTTTTGATGATGCTAAAGACGAGCCAAAAAAAGAGAAACCGAAACCCGTCCAAACGGTTGCCTCGGCTGGTCGAAGTCAACAAGGACGCAGAACTGTGAAACTCACCAAGTCACAGGTAGCTATTGCTAATAGATTAGGGGTGCCACTAGAGGAATACGCTAGATACGTGAAGGAGGAAAAATAGTTATGAATACAATTAAGAGAACTTCACGGGAGTCAGAGACTAAAGCTTCAAATGAAGCCAAAAAAACTTGGACTCCACCATCCAGTTTGGATGCGCCACCTGCACCGAACGGTTACGCCCACAGATGGATCCGTACAACCGTTCAAGGTTTTGAAGATACAGCTAACGTATCTAAGAAGCTTAGGGAAGGTTGGGATTTTGTAAAGGTCGAACAGATTGAAAATGAAATCGGCACAAACAAATATCCTTTCTATACCGAAGGCAAATATCAGGGGTGTATAGGAATTGGAGGCCTTGTGCTGGCAAGGATACCGGTCGAGATACTGGAGGCACGTGCTGAGTACTTTAATAAAGTTACTCAAGATAGAATGAACGCGGTCGACAACGATCTTATGAAGGAACAGCACCCGGATATGCCTATCAATATTGATAGACAGTCCAGAGTGACCTTTGGTGGTGGACGTAAAAAATAATTTTTTTGCAATACCTACCGGGTCTTTAAAATAAACTGTTAAAAGGAGAACAAACATGGCAAACGTAAGTGAAAAGTTCGGTCTAAGACCGTACAGAAAACTAGACGGTACACCATTAGTTGGAGCTCAGAACAGATACACAATTGCAAGCGGTCATACTACTGCAATTTTCCAAGGTGACATGGTTATTCCATTAACTTCTGGAAACATTGACAGACATACTGCCGGTAATGGTACTGCTGTTCTGGGTGTTTTTAACGGATGTTTTTATACAGATCCAACTACTCAAAAGCCAACATACTCGAACTACTACCCAGGTGGAGTAGCAGCAAGCGACATTACAGCGTTTGTTGTTGATGACCCTGATGCAGTGTTTCTTGTAGATGCTGATTCGGCTTTTCCGAGATCAAGTCTGTTTACTAACTATTCGGTAACAAACACAACAGGTGTAACACAAACAGGACTATCAAAAGTACAATTGGATGTATCAACAGCTTCGACTAATGCTACATTCGCTGTACAAGCAATTGATATTTCGCAAGATCCAGACAATTCGGATACTGCGACTGACAATGCTAATATTCTTGTTAGAATCAACAATCACTTCTATAGAAGTGGTACGGGCGTATAATAGGAGAAATAAATTATGGCTATATCACGATCACAACTAGTTAAAGAACTAGAGCCAGGTTTAAATGCACTATTTGGCCTGGAATATAACAGGTACGAGAATCAGCATGCTGAAATTTTCGTAACTGAAACTTCTGACAGAGCTTTCGAAGAGGAAGTAATGTTAAGCGGTTTTGCTTCTGCACCAACTAAACAAGAAGGTGCTGGAGTAGTGTTTGATACTGCGGGTGAAACTTTCACAAGTAGATACAACCACGAAACAATCGCGTTAGCATTCTCTATCACTGAGGAAGCAATCGAAGATAACCTATACGACAGATTAGCTGCAAGATACACAAGAGCTCTTGCAAGATCTATGTCGAATACGAAGCAAGTTAAAGCTGCAAACGTATTGAACCAAGCGCAAATTACTACTGTAACAGGTGGTGACGGAGTATCATTAATTAATGCTTCACACCCACTAGCTACTGGTGGTACTTTCTCAAACGTTCTTGCAACTGCTGCAGACTTAAACGAAACTTCACTAGAGCAAGCGTTAATCGATATCGCTGGTTTTGTAGACGAAAGAGGTCTAAAAATCGCAGCTCAAGGTAGAAAAATGATAATTCCAAAAGAATTACAATTTACTGCTGAGAGACTGATGAAATCACCTCAAAGAGTCGGAACTGCTGATAACGATATCAACGCAATCGCATCAATGGGAATGGTACCAGAAGGTTACAGAGTTAATAACTTCTTAACTGATACTGATTCATTCTTCTTAATGACTGATATACCTAACGGATTAAAACATTTCGTTAGATCACCAATTAAGACTGCGATTGAAGGTGACTTCGATACTGGCAACGTAAGATTTAAAGCTAGAGAAAGATACTCTTTTGGATTCTCTGATCCAAGATGTATTTTTGGTAACGGAAATTTACCAACTAGCTAATAAATACTAAACAGTATTACTTAAAAAGGGCGGTGCGTTTGCATCGCCCTTTTTTTTATGTTAAATAGTTTTCATGAAAGATAATTTTCATTTGCTCTGGGGACTTCCAATTTTAAAAACTAAAATAAATCCAAATTCTTACAATAAAAAAGATGTAGTAAACGTTATTGAAGATAATTATAAAAAAAGTACAATTAGACAAAACTGGTCAAATAGTTATTTTAATACAAATATTCATCATTCTCTTTGTGATGATAACAATAAAGATTTTGATAAACCGGACTATTCTTTCCTAAAAAAAGTTTATCTTGAAATAATTAAAAAATATTTAAACAATATGTCTTTTGTAAAAGATTTTAATTTTGACTATGAAATTGTTAACTATACAGCATCTAGACATGAATCAATTATGGAACCTCATTTACACATAGACTGTGAATTTAGTATGATTCATTACCTTCAATTCGACAAAGACAAAAATTGTTCTACTGTCTTTATCAACCCATACACTTTCAACGATTTTTGGACAAATAAAAATAAATTATCAGATAAAATATCCAGTAAAGTTACGGACCAAAGTTGGGTTTTTGGAGAATGGAAATATGACATAGAGGAAGATGATTGTATTGTTTTTCCTGCAATTTTAAAACATTTTGTTAGAAATCAAAATACTGAAAAAACTAGGATTACAATAGCTTCTAATATAAGTGTTACATAGTCCCCTATGTTCACATTATCTATTTTTTCTAATAAACACTAACTAGTATTTCTTAAAAGGGGCGGTGTTCACATTGCCCCTTTTTTTATGTATAATATAAATACTTAGAAAAAATTTCTTATAGACTGACTAAGCAGACGGTATAGAGACTATAAGAGCAACGCTATACAAAGGAGAATATTATGGCAAACACAACTTTCAAAGGACCGGTAACATCATTAAATGGTTTTATTGGTGGAGCTAACGTAAACGCAGCTGATACACAACAAGGTGGAACTATTCCATGGACAGTATCAACTTCTGCTACAGTTACAATCGCATCAGGAACAAGATCAGGTGAAACTTTATCTGCTTCTTTAAATGAAGGTGCATTAATCTATGTACAAAATGGATTTTCAAATGCAGCTACATACGCTTTTTCTGATGGTACATCTTGGAAAAGAGTACAAGATGGTGCAGATATTAGTACATCTGCGTAATTAATTAATCGTGGCTCCTTCGGGAGCCACAACTAAAGGAGAATAAATATGGCAGCTAAAGGTGATATACAAGCAACAATAGTCACTGCTACTTCAACAAATGCAGTTATTCCTCAGCCTGTTAGATTGAAAGGAATTATTCTTGCGGGTTTAGCAACTTCAGGTGTAGTTCAATTAAAAACATCTAGTGCTACTGGAGATACATTATTTGAAGCTGATGTTCCTGCTGGAGATATAACTAGCTTAAATATTCCAGAAGATGGAATTTTATTTCCACAAGGCGTTTATGTTTCAACATTTACTGTAGCTAAAGTAACATTGTTAACTGATAAATATTCTGGACCAAATTTAATTGGACAGAATGGTTAATACTTATGTTAAATAAGTATTACAATGACATATTAGGTTTTAAGCGTGGGGGCGATGTGCAACCACCTAAAACCAAAAAGTATTTTAGAAAAACTAAATCTGGAGCCGGGATGACAAAAGCCGGTGTTGAAAGATACCGAAGAGATAATCCTGGATCAAAATTAAAAACAGCAGTAACGGGTACAGTTAAAAAAGGTTCAAAAGATGCAAAGAGACGTAAATCATTTTGTGCAAGAAGTGCTGGACAAATGAAGAAGTTTCCTAAAGCTGCTAAGGATCCAAATTCAAGATTAAGACAGGCTAGAAGAAGATGGAAATGCTAGATGTCTTATTTAAATGCTAATCTACCACCAATATACTGTAAAGTAAGAAAGGAGTATCTTTATGATCTTAAAGAACATCAAGGAGAAAGCGAAGATTGTGTTATCTTTGGTCTCACAAGTATATCAGGACGTGCGCTCTTATTTAATATCATGTTACCTAATGGTGCGTGCTTTTGGCGTTTGCCTATCTCAGCGTTTTTCCAAAAATCGTATGACCGAGCCGATGTGCCGAATATGCAGACGCACGAATTACAATTGTGGAACTGTTTTAGTTATTGGCCTAGCGTGCATTGCTTTGATTGGTTGGATGGTTTAAATGGTAAATTTTTAGGATTAGATAAAAAGTTTTACCATGGAAAATATTTATTCACAATTGATTGGGGTCATCCAGAAACTAACATATTGGATGTTGAGCATTCTGAAATTCCTCAAGAACACAAGTGTGCGCATATATTGGCTCTTGCTAACGGCAATTATGCAGCTCAGCCTAATAATCGTATTTTGTGGCATGTTAATAGCTACACTACTGATACATCTTGGCCTGACTATAAAGTCCAAAATACTTACTGGGATGCAGAAGATACTAGCATGGTTACAGAAGATAGTGATAAAATGTTCTACCAAATGGAAGAAAAAGTAGAGGAGTAATTATGAGAGATACAAAAACAATTGAATCTTTTTTAAAACAAAAAGATAAAACAGAAAAAGAAAAAGTATTATTTAAAAATTTAAAAAAAGAAGTTGAAACAGGTGCTAATGGAACACAAAAATACGTTATTAAAGAAGGTATTAATAAAGGAAAAATAGCGAGTAAATAATGTTTGATAGATTTATGTATAAATTTTTAGGTGCTATTGACGATGCATTCATATGGTTGGATAATATTATATCTAAAATAATAAACTTTAAATATAAAAAGTTTATTAAAACACTTTTAAAAAAATACATAAAATGGTTAACAAAGGGGTATAAATGAAAAAATGTAAGCAATGTGAAAAAGAGTTTCAACCAAAAGATGAATTAGATCAATTCTGCAGCCAGGATTGTAAAGAGGAGGCATTAGCTGAATTAGATTCTGGTTCTGATGAGTGTCTATCATGTCAGTAAAAATTTCAGACAATACAAATATTGGTCTTCCATTACGTAATTTAATTGGATTGATCGGAGCCATAATTGTAGGTGCGTGGTTTGCATTTGGTGTGATTGAAAGATTAAATCAATTAGAGACTAAGAATCAATTATTTGAAAAAGATTTACTAGAGGCGAGCGTCCAGAAGCCAATCGACCAGGAACAATTTATGATCCTGGAATGGCAGGCAACTCAGATTGAAAAGATGCAAAAACAATTAGAAGACAATGTTCATACAGGAGTAATGTTAAAAGCTCATGAAAAAGAAATAGAAAAATTAAAAAAAGACATAGAAAAACTAAAAGATTCGACAAGAGATATTAAATTTTCTAATGGTAATGGAGCACATTAATGACTAAATTAGTAATAGCTTTATGTTTATTTTTAAATGGTCAACTTGTTGAACACAGAGTTCAAGAGTCTATGGGAACATGTTTAAAAATGAAACGTGAAGCAACACGTAATATGAATATGGATAATAAACAATTAATGTGTGGTGAAGTTCAAGCAGTTATGTCAAAAAACATTGACGGCAGCGAGAGTATTGATAAGATAATTATAGAATCAAAATGAAAATAATAAATAACTTTCTACCTGAAAGTGAGTTTAAAAAATTAAAAGAAAATTTTTTATCAAGTGATTTTCCCTATTATTTTAACGATAAAGTTGCTGCTGAAGATGAAACTACAAATGATTTTTATTTTACACACACTATTTATGATAATAACGTTGTAAACAGTGATTACTTTAAGTTAATGAAACCTTTATTAGATAAATTAGATATTTGGTTTTTAAGAAGAATTAAGGTAAACTGTTATACTAGAACTGAAAAATTAATTAAACATAAAGAACACCAAGATCTACCTTTTTCACATAATGGAGCAATTTTTTCATTAAATACTTGTAATGGAGGAACTTTTATTGATAATACATTTGTTAAGTCTGAGGAAAATAAAATTTTATTATTTGATCCTTTTATTTACCACTCAAGTACAAATTGTACAGATCAACAAGCTAGATTTAATATTAATATAAACTGGAAATAAATATGAAACTTTCACGAAATTTTACTTTACAAGAGCTTATAAAATCAGACACTGCAATTCGTTTAAATATTGATAACAATCCTAATGGCGATCAGATAGATAAATTAAAACAACTTTGTGAAAATGTACTTCAGCCAGTCCGAGACCAATTCGGTAGAGTTAAGGTGACTAGCGGATTTAGATCTGTAGAACTTTGTAAAGCAATAGGAAGCTCAGAAAATTCACAGCATGCTAAAGCTGAGGCGGTTGATTTCGAATGTATAGGAGTTGACAATGCTGAGGTAGCTGATTGGATCCATATGAACTGTGAAACAGATCAATTGATTCTCGAGTTCTACACTCCAGGAGAACCGAATAGCGGATGGGTTCATGTAAGTTGGGTACCTTATAATCCAAGGAGACAATATTTGAGAGCATATAGAGAAGATAAAAAAGTTAAATATAAACCCGTAATAGGAAAGGCAGTTGATTTAGTTTAATGTTTTCTCACCGACTTTTTGTTGGTAGTAATTTAATTGATTCTAATATTTTAAAAGAATCTTTTGTTACATATCCTAAAAATATTCCTAAATATTTTCCAACCATACCTAAAAGAATTGATGTAAGTTTTAGGCGTAAATCTATTAGAAGTTGTTCTGGTTTTATGAATTATTTTAGAAACATGGTTTGCTTTTTATCTCCATGTGATTTTGAAATTATATATGATCATAATGGTGTTAAAGAATGTAGTTTTGGAAAAGGTATACTCAATGATGGGAGGAGATTAAGTATACACAGTAATGATCAGTTTTTAAAATATGTAAATCAAGATAAGTATTATGCAGTAGCAAAGTTAATGTTTGATATTAGAATAAACTGTTCTTCTCCGATAATATTAAATAATCCTTGGTGGAGTTTTTTAGATTTTGAAATAGTTCCTGGTATAATAAATGCATCTAAAGATTACCAAGAATTAAATTTATTTTTACCTTTACCTAAAAATAAAAATCATATATACGTTAAAAAAGGAACACCTTTGTGTTATATGTTATTTGAAACAGATAAAAAAATTAAAATAAAATTTGTAGACAATTGGAAAGATTTTCAATGGGTGGATTACTATTTTTCTACTATTTCAAAATATCTTACCAAAAAGAGAATAAAAAATGATTGATTTCGTAGCTTATTTTAAAATGCCTAAATGTGCTTCGACTACTTTAATGCACATTTTTAAAAACTATAAAAGAGTTTTATTTTTTGATACCTATAAAGAATATAAAGAAAACATTGAGTTAAAAGGTGAAAAAGTTTTAAAAATTACAACTTGTAGAGATCCATACACAAGAGCTGTATCTTCTTGGCGTCATTGTAAAAGAGAAAATTGGATACCTGAAAAAGAAACATTAATACAATTTTTAGATAGAGATTTTTTTAAAAATAATAATGTTTCTTACTATTCTATGCCCCAGTGTGATTTTATTCATAATTTTATGAAAAATGATATACACAATATTTTAAAAATAGAGGATTTAACTAATAATATAAAATCAATCTTACCTAACTGTGATTTAAGATTGCAGCATGCTAATAGAGATATAGGTCCTGAATATAAATTAAATAAAGAAGAAATTAAAAAAATTAACAAAGTCTATAAAATAGATTTTGTAAAACTTAATTATGAGATTAATAGAATTTAAAACTTTTTTATTTCATTCCCATATTGAAGACCATAAAAATATTAAAGACAACCTTTTACAATTTTTTAAAAAGAAAAAAGAAAGTTTTGTAGATAAGGATAAAGGTCAAAACGATAATATAGACAACCTTGATTGGAAAAATAGTCATGATAATTCAAGAGAGTGGGTGCGTTTGTTTTTTCCAATATTACAAAAAAAATTAAATCAAATGATAAAAGCTTCTGGATTAACTAAATGCACTATCTATGATGTCTGGTTTCAACAATATGAGAAAGAAGGCACTCATGGTTGGCATACACATGGGTCTAATTATACTGGAGTTTACTATGTAGACTTAAATGACGATAACCCAAGAACAGAAATATTATTACCAACGGACCCTTCTAAAAAATATACTGTTGATGTTAATGAAGGTGATATAATAATTTTCCCATCTTATTTTATACATAGAGCACCTGTGAACAAATCAAACAATTCAAAAACAATTATTTCATTTAATTTTGATGCAATAAACCCAATGAGAAAATATGTTGAAAATTAATCAACCAGTATTAGTAGACAATATATTACCTGATAATGAAAATAAAAATCTATTAAATATGTTATCAACAAAACATTATTACATAGCCTCTGATGATTATAACAATTCTTATTTAACTGCTTATGATAATGAGACGCCTCATGTTGGTTTTTGTTTTTGTCTTTACGATGAAATAGATGATAACTTTAAAAAAATTAATTTAAATGACCCTTTGCTTATTTATATAAGAATCATTACTTCAATTATTATGGATAAAACAAAATTTACAAATCCCGAATCTTTTTCCAGAATACACTGTAATTATTATTTAAAGAATCAAGAGGGTTTATTACATAAGGATAGGGAAGAAGACAATTTCTTATCTATAGTGTATACTCCTCTTGAAACAGACGGTGGTACCTTAATTAAAGACGTGTTTTATAAGGATGTGATGGGGCAGGCTAAAGTTTTTAAAAGTAATTGGGATCACAAAGGGGTTTCTTGTAAGGAAAATAAATCACGTTCATCAATAAATATAATATTGAAATATTAGGGGGTAAAATGGCAATAGGTAGATCACAAATATCAAAGCAAGTCGAAGGTAAATTAAGAGGTGCCAGAGATGAAAAGAAAAAGAAACAAAGAGTAATTAAAGCTATTAAAAGAAAGAAAAATCCACTCTCCAAGACATTTACTGCATAGTTTAAAAGTGGTACAATGAATTACATTGTACAATTAACAAGGCTTAGACACTATGACAAAACTATGTGCTAGAGGCAAAGCGGCCGCTAAAAGAAAATTTAAAGTATACCCTTCAGCGTATGCTAACGCTTATGCGTCTAAAATTTGTGCAGGTAAAATTAAAGATCCTTCAGGAACTAAAAGAAAAGACTGGGGACCTAAAAAAGCTAGTACTGGAGATCTAATGGAAAAAAGAACAAAATTAAAAAAAGAAGTACAAAAAATTATAGATAATTTTCCTAAAAAGAAAAAGAAAAAATACGAGAGATCACCTCAATCAAGAGATAAACTACAACCTTCAAAATCTATGCTTGTAGATACAACAACAAGTGCTTATGGCGATGCAGGTAAAGGAAGACCTGTTCCTGATTTTAATAAGGGAGGCATGGCCCGTGGAACTGGAGCCGCGATTAGAGGTAAAGGATTCAAAGGCGTATTCTAATGGCCAAATCTGGTTTAAAGAAATGGTTTTCAGAAAAATGGGTAGATATATCTGCACCTAAAAAAGGAGGAGGATACAAAGAATGTGGAAGAAAATCTGCAAGTGGATCAAAAAGAAAGTACCCCAAATGCGTGCCTGCTGCAAAAGCAAGCCGAATGACCGAATCAGAAAAGCGTTCTGCTGTTGCAAGAAAGAGAGCAGCCGGTAATCCTGGAGGTAAACCAACTAATGTGAAGACATTTACTAAGCGATACTACGGTGGTATGATAGACGTATAAAATTTTAAGGAGAATTATGAAGAATTTAAAACCAGTCCCAGCGGACAAAAAGAAATCACTAGGTAAACTACCTACAGATGTTAGAAATAAAATGGGTTATGCTAAAAAAGGCAAAATGGTAAAAGATGAAAAGCCTAAAGAGAAACCTAAAAAACCAGGACAAATTTTTATAGAATTAAAAACACCAATGAAAGCTAGATACGGCACAATGGCTAAAGGAGATGTTAAAGAGGGTTTAAAAAAATCAAATGAATTTAAATCTAAATTAATGAAATTTAAAACTAATGCTGTCAAAAAATTATCTGGTGCAGCAATATCTGAAAAAGAATCTAATCAAATAATGAAAATGATACCCTCTATTAAAGATTCACCAGACACAAGAGAAGCTAAAATGAAAGCTGTTAAAATGAAACTTTCTAAATTAAAAACTGGTGGTGAAATGAAAGGCTACGGTGCAGCTAGAACTTCAGGTATGGGTTTACAAGATGAAAATTTAATCCCTGGTAAATCTATGGATTATATTAAAGATTTGATTTAATGAATTATGGCAACGTCAGGAACTACAGCATTCGATCTTCAGATCGATGATATAATTGAAGAGGCATACGAACGATGTGGTATGCGAACTAATAGTGGTAATGACATTAGAAGTGCAAGACGAAGTTTAAATCTATTATTTGCTGAATGGGGAAACAGAGGTATTCACCTTTGGAAAGTTCAACTTAATGAACAAGCATTAACTTCTGGAACTGCAACATATACTGTACCTACAGATGTTAATGATGTATTAGAAGCATATATATCCACAACTGCAGCTGCAGGAGATAACTCATCTACAAATGATATATCACTTACAAAGATTGATAGATCAGCGTATGCAGCTTTACCTAATAAATTAGCAACTGGACAACCCTCACAATATTATGTGAATAGACAAACGACCCCTACAATTAGTTTGTACTTAGCGCCAGATGCAACAACTTATACAACTTTAAAATATTACACAATTAATAGACTAGAAGATGCAGGTGCATTTACTAATACTGCAGATATTGCTTATAGATTTTTACCATGCATGTGTGCAGGATTGGCATATTACTTATCTCAAAAGAAAGCACCAGATAGAATACAAGTTTTAAAACAATTATATGAGGATGAGTTATTAAGAGCATTGAACGAAGATGGTTCTAGAACTTCTGTTTACATTTCACCACAAACTTATTTTGGAGATGGTGTCTAATGTCTTACGCAAGAGGTAAAAAATCACAAGCTATATCTGATAGATCTGGACAAGCTTTTCCATACACAGAAATGGTAAAAGAATGGAATGGTTCTTTAGTGCATATATCTGAGTATGAACCAAAACATCCGCAATTGGATCCACCATATCATAAGGCAGATGCAATAGCTTTAAGAAATACAAGATCACAAAAATTTCAACAACCTACTTTAATAGCAGGTTTATTTGCAGATTCTGGTGGGATTTCAGTTGGTGTTGCAGACTTAACATTACCTGGCGATTTTGCTTTTTCAAATCAAGGGACTTCAGAAATGATCCCTGCAGATCCATCATTACAAAATAGAAGAAGACAGTTATCAATACAAGTTAAATCAGTAACAGTTACTGCTATTGAAAATATAGAAGTAGATGTTTCAGGAAACCAATTGACAAATTCAACAGGAACAGTGAGTATTACATAATGGCTATAACATATTCAGAATTTTTAACACAAGTAAGAAACTACACTGAGGTTAGTAACACAGTTTTAACTGATCAAATTATTCAAGATTTTATTAGATCTGTAGAATTAGACATAGCCGGTAAAGTTGATTATGATGACCTTAGAAAATATTCAACATCTACGTTTACGTCAGGAAACAGGTACGTAAGTTTACCTGCTGATTTAACTATTATGAGATCAGTTCAAGTAATTAATGGAAGTGATAGAAGTTTTTTAGAAAAAAGAGACACAAGTTTTATATCTGAATATAATAATGGTGGTGCAACTGGTTTACCTAAATATTGGGCTAACTGGGACGATTTTAACATTCTTGTAGCTCCGATACCTGACTCTGCATACACTGTACAAATTAATTACATCACAGATCCACCAGAATTTACATCAACTAACAATACATTTCTATCTACATACCAAGAATCAATGTTACTACACGGTGTATTAACTGAAGCTTTTTCTTATTTAAAAGGTCCCTTGGATATGTACAACTTATACAAAAGCAAGTATAATGAAGAAGTACAGAATTTTGCCCTTCAACAAATGGGGAGAAGGAGACGTGCAGAATTTGATGATGGTGTTCCTAGAGTTAAAGTAGATTCACCGTCACCATAAAAATTAATAAAGGAGAATAATTATGGCTATTACAACAAATGCAATTTGCAATTCATTTAAAAAACAATTAATGGGTGGTGAGCATGATTTTGATAGTGGTGGAGATACATTTAATTTAGCAATGTATGTTTCTACTGCTACATTAGGTGCATCAACTACTAACTATGCAACATCTGGCGAAGTAAGTTCACCAGCAGGTTATTCTGCAGGTGGTAAAGCTTTAGTAAACTCAGGTGTTAAAGTATCGTCTGGAGTGGCTATTACTAGCTTCTCTAACTTATCTTTTACTGGTGTTACATTAACAGCTAGAGGTGCTTTGATTTACAATACAACAACTGACGGTGGAACAAACACTACTGAAGCAGTTGCTGTGTTAGATTTCGGTGGAGACAAGACTGCAACATCTGGAACATTTACAATCCAGTTCCCTGCATTCACAACTTCAGCTGCAATCTTAAGAATTGCGTAATTAAGGAACTAAAATGATATGGCTACTTGGGGACAACAAACATGGGGACTTGGAACCTGGGGGTTACTAGGTGACCAAACTGTTTCCCTAAGTGGTTTAAGCGCTTCCACTTCTATAGGAAGCACAACTGCTGACGCAGAAGTTAATGCAGGTTGGGGTAGAGCTGAATGGGGCTCTATGGTATGGGGTGACGCGTATTCTGTACAAACAGGATCCGTTTCTGCAACCATGTCTATTGGTGCAGTATCTACTCAAGCAGGTTCAGATCAAAATGTAACTGGATTAGAATTAACATCCACTCCTGGTCAAATTACAATGACTGGAGATGCTAATGTAGATGTAACCGGAATACAAGCAACACTATCAGTAGGAGAAGTACAGGGACTATCCGTTGTTGGTAGTGAAATGACTATTTCTATTCGACCTGTAGATGTTGAGGCAGGTGGTAGTGTAGTAGTAAACCCTATTGAAGATAACCTAGACTCCTTTATTGGTTCTGTTACTTTAGATATCGGAGTTACAGTAGAACCTACTGGAACTGAACTTACTTCTTCTATTGGTAATGAAACAGTTTCTATTGATGTAAATGTAGATATTACAGGACAAGAGCTTACAAGTACTACTGGAGATGAAACAGTAACAGCTGACGGAAATGTCAGTGTAACGGGTATTCAATTAACAATCTCTGTAGGAGAAGAAACAATTACTGCAGATGCAAATCTAACAGTAACAGGTATCGAATTAACAAGCTCTGTAGGAGAGGTAGAACAAAACACTATTTATGATGTAACAGGCATAGAAGCGACCTTATTCTTAGGTGAAGAAGGTGTTGTCGCTAACGCAAACGTGAGTGTTACAGGCATAGAATTGACTAATTCAATAGGAAGTATTAATATCACTTCATGGAATGAGATCGACCCAGGTGTAAACAATACATGGTCAGAGGTTGATTTAGCTGCATGATTAAGGTAAAATTATAATTATTTAGGAGAAAAAATTTATGGCATCTAGTTACTCAACAGATCTAAAACTTGAACTAATGGTCACTGGCGAAAACGCTGGTACATGGGGTGATAAAACAAACACAAACTTAAACTTAGTACAACAAGCAATTGCAGGTTATGAAGCAGTAGCACTTTCTGATGGTGGAACTGTAGCTCTTGCAATGTCTGATGCCACATTATCAAATGCAAGAAATATGATTTTAAAGTTCACTGGAACTTTAACAAGTGCATCAACTGTAACTATTCCAGATTCAATTGAAAAATTTTATATTATTGATTTATCTGCTGTAACAGGTGTAACAAACCTAACAATTAAAACTGTAAGTGGAACAGGTTTCACTGCAGGTGAAGCTGCAATCGTTGCTGCTTATTCTGATGGAACTAATTTAAATGAAATATCATTAAACACTTTGGGTGGAACAATTGCTACAGCTAAAATTGATGATGCTGCAATTTCAACTGGAAAACTTTCTGACAATGCAGTGACTACTGCCAAGATTTCAAATTCAAATGTAACTACATCGAAAATTGCGGACAACGCAATTACAAGTTCAAAAATTAGTGCATTACAAATTACTCAAGCTAAAATTGCAAACGATGCTGTTGGTCCTAACCAACTTGCAGACACTGGAGTTACTGCAGGTTCGTATGTAACTGCAACTATTACGGTAGATGCACAAGGAAGAATTACTGCTGCTGAAGCTGGATCTTCAGGCGGAGATATTTTTGCTACTAGATCTTTAGAAGTAAATGGACCTTCTTCAGGTACTTTTACAGCAAGTCCAGGAACAACTAATCTTGCTATGTACATCGTTGGAGGTGGTGGCGGAGGAGCTGGATCTTCTGATGGTTTTTCTGGAAGAGGCGGTGGAGGAGCTGGATTTGGTTTTTATAATGTACCAGTATCTGCACCATATTCACAACCATATTCAGTAGCTGCTGGAGGAAACGGTGGAGCACAAAATAACGGTTCTGTTGGAGGCTCTGGAGGAAGTTCAAGTATTCAAAGTTACCAAGCAAATGGTGGTAACGGAGGAAACAGACAAAGTACAGTAGGGAGTAGGGGTAGCGTAAGTAATTCAACTATGGACTTTACACCTTTTAGTTCACCGGGATCTAGAGGACCTGATTCTTACAATACAACTAACATACCTATTTTAGCTTGGAGTGCAGGACCTAATGAAAACAATCTTGCGAATTATTCATCTATTAATCCATCATTAAGTGATTTATGGAATACCACAGTTACTTATATAATTAACAACAATGGTCTTGGTGGACCGGGAAGAGGCTCAAGTACAGGCCGACCAGGTAAACCAGGTAAGATTGCAATTTTTGAGAGTTAATCATGGCATATTTTTATTTTGTAGATAAACAACTTTTTAGAATGGCTGCAGATGATGCAGAGAAAACTAAAATTACATCTTTCATTCAAAACATGAATGCTGTTGAAAAAAATGTAACAGATGCACAATTTTTAAAAGCAGAAGAAGAAACACATGTATATACTTTAGATGACAGTAATGATTTAGTGGAAACTGCAGCTACTACAGGAACAACAGCAGATGACCAAGCTGAAGCTGTGCCTCCAAGATTAGATATTTTAGTTGACGAAACTGGTTTTAGAGAAGCAGTAAATTGTTATATAGAAAGAATAGACCAATATTTAGCAAACAATGAAGATTCTACATGGTCTAATTTTAGAAGTGCTTTAAATTCTTTTACAATACCTACAAGTGGATATCCTAAATCAGGATCTTTAGTAAAATTACTTAGAGATGCTGGAATGACTGCATATCATATTTTACGTTTACCATAAAATAGTATATAAGATAAGCCATGTCTATAAAAAACTACATTAAGGTAGTAGATGGTGTCTTGCCTATAAATACAATTTCGCAATTAATAAAGTATTCTAGTCAATTAAATTTTGATCAAGCCTTAACAATCGGTAATAAAGATAAAGAAAAAGTCAAGTCAGTTAGAAATACAAAAAGTTATCATTTAAATAAGTATTTTCAAACGATGTCGGACTCTCATTGGTTTAATTTAATAGAAAGTGTATTTAGAAAAGAATTTGTAAAATATAGAGAAGTTTTTAGAGAAGCTAATTTTAAATCAGTAATTGATATTGCTGTTTTAAAGTATGAAGAAGGTGGTTTTTATCAATATCATATCGACCATCATGCAACAGTACCAAGAACAATGAGTGCAATACTTACATTAAATAATGATTATGAAGGTGGAGAGTTGTCTTTTTTTGATGAACTTACAAAAGAAGAAACTATTATACATCCAAAACCAGGACGTTTGATTATTTGGCCAAGTAATTTTATATTTCCACATAAAGTAAATTCAGTAAAAAAGGGAACGAGATATTCGGTAGTTATATGGGCACTTTAAAAAAAGATTTTAAATTTAAAATAATTAAAAATTTTCTTACTGAAGAAGAAAGAAAATTATTGAAGAACTATACTAAGATGTTTCATATGAACAATGTTGAAGATTTTGATTTTAAACAAAATACAAATGGAGATACTTGTAAATATTCTGATTATTTAATGGAATCGTTAATGATAACTAAATTGAAAAAAGTAGAACAAGAATCAAATCTAGAACTTATACCTACTTACTCTTTTTGGAGATGTTATACAAAACTAGCAGATTTAAAAAAACATAAAGATAGACCTTCTTGTGAAGTAAGTGTCACTTGTCAGATAGATAGTGACGGTACTGATTGGCCTATTTATATTGATAATAAACCAATGTATTTAAAAAATGGAGATGCTGCATTATACTGGGGTACTGATGTAGAGCATTGGAGAAACGAATTTGTGGGAGATTATCATATTCAAACATTTTTACATTATGTAGATAAAAATGGTCCTCACAAAGACTATGCTAAAGATAAACGAATAATATATGGAGTACCAAAATGAAAATAATACAACAACCTGATGGTAGCGCAGACTTTGTTTTTAATGATGAAGAAATTAAAACAATGCAAAAAACTAAAAGACTTCATTTACATGGGTCAGCATTTAAACACGTAGTTAATACTATGGTTCATGTAATGATGAATTTTACAGCTAATATGGATGAAGCTTCTAAAAAATTAGAAACAAAAGGTAATGTTGAAGTAAAGACTAGATAAAGGTATAATACGATATGCCTTTAACTAAAGTACAAATAGCCCCAGGTTTTAATAAACAAGTTACCCCAACAGGAGCTGAAGGACAGTGGACTGATGGTGATTTTGTTAGATTCAGATATGGTTTACCAGAAAAAATTGGTGGATGGAGTCAAATTACAAATAAAAATTTAGTAGGTTCTGTAAGAGAACAAGTAGTTTGGGCTGACTTAGATGGAAGAAAATACGCAGCATTAGGTACTAGTAAAGGTTTATTCATTTATTATGAAGGTGCTTTTTATGATATTACACCTTTAGATACAGCAATTACAGGAATTACTTTTGATACCACAGATACATCATCAACAGTAACAGTTAATAAAATTTCACACGGATTAGCTAAAGGTGATTTA
>Ga0208793_1000087_pt1 | contig 58908 bp, 49 predicted proteins | sample 17_taG_FD_184092 | JGI IMG/M metagenome (GOLD analysis project Ga0208793, IMG submission 184092) | Marine viral communities from the Subarctic Pacific Ocean - 17_ETSP_OMZ_AT15314 metaG (SPAdes) (version 2) | ecosystem: Environmental > Aquatic > Marine > Oceanic | place: Pacific Ocean | collected... | reverse complement strand
CGTTTGCGAGTGTTGTGGCGCACCAATATGAAAAAGCATACTAAGATATACATGGATTACTTTAGCTTTGATAGGTGCGATTTTATCCCTTGTGAAGTATGTGGTAATCCAGCACATGACATCCACCACATAGATGCAAGAGGTATGGGTGGGAGTAAAGAAAAAGACTACATTGAAAACTTACAAGCAGTGTGCCGGAGTTGTCATATTGAGTACGGAGATATATCGTATTTAAAAGATATGTTAAAGAAGATACACTTAAAATATATGGAAGTATATGGAACAAAATAGAACAAAGGTAGCTAAGGAGAGAATGCTCAAAGCTTTAGAGAAATCGCTGGGGATTGTTTCAACGGCTCTGAAGATGACAGACCTATCCAGAACTAATTACTATAAGTGGCTCAAAGAGGACCAGGAGTTTGCTGATAAGGTCAAAGAGATCGAACAGATAGAACACGATTTTATACGATCTAAATATTATGAATGTATAAAGGACAAAGTACCAAGCGTTGTAATTCACGCAGCCAAAACACAACTTGGGTTAAGCGAGAAGCAGCAGATAGATGTAACAACGCAAGGGGATAAGATTAATAAAATAGAGATAGAGATTGTCAAGTCTAAAGATACAGACGAGTAACGTATTTGAGAGGAACTACAACGCACCTACTAAGCTGGTAGTTAATCAAGGGGGTACACGAAGTGGGAAGACTTACTCACTTTGTCAGCTGCTTATTGTCAAGGCTTTTGAGGAAACCGGTAAAAGGTTCAGCATCGTAAGGAAGTCGCTGCCCAGTTTGAAGCTATCGGTAATGAAAGACTTTTTCGAGATACTTAACCATCTGGAGTTATATGACGAAACAAAGCACAATAAATCCGATCACACCTACACGCTTAATGGCAACACATTCGAGTTTATATCTTTAGATCAGCCACAAAAGAAGAGAGGTGCTAAACGGCACTATCTATTCTGTAACGAGGCAAACGAATTAACGTGGGAAGATTTCTTCCAGCTGCTGGTAAGGACAGAGGAAAAGATATACATAGACTACAACCCATCTGAAACACATCATTGGCTATATGACAAGGTGCTAAATAGAGAGGACTGTACATTCATCAAATCAACGTACAAGGATAATCCATTTCTGCCGGATGAGTTGGTTAAAGAGATTGAAAGGCTACGAGAAACGGATGAGGACTATTGGAAGATATACGGATTAGGAGAGAGAGGTTTCTCAAAGTCTATTATATTCCCAAGGGTTGAGATGATGAGCAAAGTGCCAGAAGAGGCAACGCTCATATCTACTGGCTTAGACTTTGGATATACCAATGACCCAAGTGCCTTAGTAGAGGTATACGAATTAGAAGATAAATTAATATTTAACGAATTACTATATGAACGAGGACTTACTAACTCTGACATTGCTAACCGAATGGATGCTTTCTGGACTGATAAGCGAAGAGTTGTATTTGCAGACAGTTCAGAGCCTAAGTCCATCGAAGAACTATATCGCTTAGGATACAACGTAAAACCATGCGTAAAGGGTAGGGATTCGATCAACATAGGGATAGACCTACTGAAACGATTCAAGCTATGTGTAACAACCAAAAGCACAAATCTAATATCGGAGTTCAATGGCTACAAATGGCAAGAGGATAAGAACGGCTATCTGCTTAACAAACCTATGGATAATAATAACCACGCTATTGATGCTTTACGCTATGCTGTTACTATGGTCAAGAGCAAACCAAACGTAGGGAAGTATTCAATTAGGTAACTTTTATACACATTACACATTTTACTATTTAATAATATGAAGCTGACAATACCGACAGATACAAGTGAGATAACCTTAGGGCAATTACAAAGGCTCACAGAAATAGAAGAGGCTGAACTTGGTAATCTTGAGAAGCAGAAACAAACCATTGAGTTGCTAACTGGGGTTGATAGGGAAACACTTGATAGGTTTCGTCTAAGCGATTTAGAGAGCGTTTACGACAAGCTTCTGTATTTGTCTAAGCAAGACAATAGGCTTATTAAATTTGTTACGATAGAGGGTGTGAAATACGGCTTTCATCCTAACCTATCAAATATCACTACTGGGGAGTTTGCCGATCTTGATACTTTCTGTAAGGATTTAAACAACAACTTGCACTACGTTATGGCAGTTCTTTACAGACCAGTAACAGTTGACAAATCTGGGAAGTATGATATAGAGGCTTACAAGGGAACGGAAGAACGTGCTGAGTTATTTAAGAAGAGATTACCAGCCAATGTAGTAAATGGTGCGATGGTTTTTTTTTGGACTTTAGGGAAAGATTATTTGACCGATATGCTTCGGTCTTCATCGGAGGGCAAAGTTCAGACAAGCAACAACGATTCAGTAAAAAGTGGGGCTGGTATGCCATCCTCATGACATTGGCTAACGATGATATTTTAAAGATAGATGAGGCAACCGAAATGAGTATAAACAAATGCTTTACCTATTTAACATATATAAAGGATAAAGAAAACGCAAGGAAATGAAATCATTCAAATCAATAGTAGAGCAGTTCGAAAAGATATGTAACGCTCACAAGCAACTTAACTCGTTTACGTTTGGGGATATATTCGAAGTAGACCTATCTAATGAGGTTGACTTTGCAAAGGCTCACTTAATAGAGCAACCAGCTACAATCAACAACAGAGATTTTGTATTTACGTTTGATTTGCTTGTAATGGATTTGGTGGCAGCAGATGGTTCAAATGAAACTGATGTACTGAACAATACATTTCTTATAATGGCTGATATATATAGAGAGTTCAAGAATGGTCTCGGTAGGGGTACACCAGTGATTGATTCTCGAACTTATTCAATAAATGAGAGCGTATCATGTGAGCCGTTTACAGATCGTTTTGAGAACTTACTCGCTGGATGGAAAGGTACAATCAGCATAACAGTACCAAGTCATAACAACGCCTGTAATAGCCCTATATGAAATTAGAATTAGAAGCAACGCAGAAAGCCTTATCTAAATTTGGTAAGGATGTTATAATCAAGGCAGCCACATATCTTCAAACAAGAAAGAGAGGGTATGATACTGGTAAGCTGATGAAGTCGCTTGATTATGATTTAGGTGTTGCTGCAAATTCTATAAGCCTTAAGATACGGATGGAGGACTATGGTCTTGCGATCAATGAGGGAAGAGGTAAATCTGGTGGTGGCTCTGGTGTTTTATACCCTAAGATATTAGAATGGGTTAAGCGTAAAGGATTGCGCCCAAGAAATAGTAAAGGGCAGTATGAGGCATGGAGAAACAAAGCACAACAACAGAGAGGCATTGCCTACGTGGTAACAAGAAAGATACACAGATTTGGATATAAGGGTACTGGATTCTTTGACGATGCATTTGCACAAAGCTATAAGAAACTACCTAAGAAATTAACACAAGCTTTTGCTTTGGATTTAGAAAACTTTTTGAATTTTACAATAGACGAAATAAATGGCAACAACGGTAACACGCAGTAATTATTGGATGCTCAAATTAACGAGCGACACATCACCAGCATATAACTTTAAATTTGTAGTTGATATATGGGTTGATGGGGCAAAGTTTATAAGGCTAAAGCAACCTAAAAATAACAACGATTCTGCTCACATTAATTTTGAGAAGATAGTAAAGAATTATATTAAGGTTACTAACAAGCATGATAATACTATTGGTAGCTTGGCAGTTGCTTATGATTCATTACACCTTATACCATTATCGAAAACTGATTGGTCTGCCAGAGAGGATTATGCGCTAAGTAAAAACACGGATACATTAAAAACATTTACCTTTAAGTTTTACGAAGAATATTCTGATACTGCCGATGGTACAGTATCGGTGTCAAGCAGTTCTGCAAGTGATGTTTCTTACCCATTAATCAACTTTGCAAATGAGTGGGAAGATAATATGGAGTTTGACACCGACAAGTTTGGATTTAATGACAACCTTATAAATAAAATACCAAATACTCAATTTTCTGGCGATTTAGCTTCACAAAGTTGGAAAAACCTTACGAGCGACCCAGCAGACGATTGCGTCAGTTTTGACTTATCATCCGATAGAATGCTAATCACTTGTAATGCTGGAACTGGAAATGTAAATAGGTTTTCTCTAAAAAGCACTGTTGAGAAAATGGTTGTTGGGCAGAAGTACCTTTTAAAATACAGAATAGAAACAACTGGTGGCGCAAATACTCTACTTTACTATGATGGGCTGGTTTATAAAGGGGCTACGCTTACCGCTGGTACAAATTATGTTTATATAACTTGTACGGCAACAAGAGAGTTAATCATGAAAGCCTATGGAGATGCTGGAGATACTATACAGTTTAGTTTTTTCTGGCTTTACAATATTACGCAGATGGGGAAGTTTCTAACAGACCTACCAACAGAAACAACAAAAGGAAACGATACAAGTGGTAAAATACCACACCTTACAAGTTTAAATGACCACAAGACGTTTGCGTTTTTAAATGAGGACGCAGATTTTGGAACAACTGATGGGCAATTAGAATACAGATTCTTTAACGAGCCTCCAGTTTTTGAAAACGTATCTGGATATGAAATACCCACAAATCACATAGGTAAAATAGAATTGGATAATACATCTGCTAATGGTAGTTCAGTACCAAGTAACTCAAGTACAGATGACCAAAAATTAATTTTTGCTGGAGTTGGGGGTGCTAACGTAGATAACCTATACTATTTTGACAAGGGTGGGTATAGAATGCGTTATGGTCAAGCAAAATATTATACTGTCAGATATGTGGCTTCTAATACTGATACTGTTTACAGAACAACATTACCGCCTCTCGGAGATGGCGAATATCCAGCTTCAAAAGTAGTGAGAGGGGATTATGTTGAAATTAGAGTAGTAGGTACAACCGATTTCACAGACTTTGGCGCACCAAACAATACAGTAGGAACAAAGTTTTATTCAAGTTCGGATTCAATAACTGGTACTGGAGAGGTGCGAATTAGAAGTGGTAGACCTTTGTCAGATATATACTTATTCGAGATAGCATCGGATGAAAACTGCAACTCTACAAGATTCGATGAGTATTCCTTAGCTTGGAAAAACAAGTACGGAACATGGGATTACTATATGTTTGATGGGGAACATAGTGATGTGAGGAACTACAAACGTGAAGACCAATCGCAAAAGGTAGCTGGTAGTTGGGGAGCATCTGACTTTGCAATAGAATCATACGAGCGAGGTAAAGTGCAAAAAGTAGGTGGTACAAAACAAACAACAATCAACACAAGGTTTATAACAGATGATTACAATGATTATTTTAACGGCTTACTCATATCAAATGAAGTTCTGTTATTACCAAAAATTAAGTCAGATTATAGCAATGTTTACGATGCAGCAATTCCAATAAACATCAAGGACACATCGCTTACTTACAAGACAAATTTAAAAGACAAATTAGTTCAATACTCATTCACATTTGAGTATGCACACGATCTAAAACAAAGGGTTTAATGGTACAATTAGTAGTATATAATCAAAGCAACAATGTAGATAGTTCATATCTTGACTTAGGGGATGTAAGTATTAAGGCTGACTATTCTTCTATCGAGATACAAGACATATCTAAAAGAAAGTCAGAAAGCACCCAAGCGTTTACGCTACCCTTTACAGATACCAACAACTCTTTCTTTTCGCACTTTTATAATGTCAATGCGAGTGGGGATTTTGATTCTAACTCAAAGGTAAAGGCATCTATATTAGTTGATAGCATTGAGGTGCTGGATGGTTATTTGCAACTGCTAAAGGTTGACGCAAATACAGAGAACTACGATGTCGTTGTTATGGGTGAGGTGGCTAATATTGTAAAGTCTTTAGGTACTGATATGCTTACTGATTTAGATATTTATGAGTTTAGCCATACATTTTCTAAAGCTAATATTGAGAATAGCTGGGATGGGGCGATACAATATTCTAATTCCACAACTGGGGATGAGATACTTTACCCTTTAGTTGATTATGGTTATGGTATTAATGAATCAGCTATCAATGGGGCAGCTGGCTCTGGTTATTTAAGTTTTAACAGATTAAAACCAGCTATAAAAGTAAAGACTGTATTTTATAAAATTTTAGAGGGTTTAGGTTATACGATAAACTCTAACTTTCTAACCAGTGCCTTTTTTACAGGTCAGTACATGACTATGGCAAATGATAGCCAAAAACTACCTTTAGGTCAACCAGATTATTTCAAAGCCTCATATAGTTCGCAGCAAGGTATTTCAAGCCCAGAGGTAAACTTAAAATTTAACCAAATAGATTATAATAGGTTTAATAATTTTGTTGCGAGTGTAAGTAATTCGGATGCCTATTACACTGTTCCAGTAAGTGGTTATTATCAATTTAAAATAAGGTTATTTATAGACCCTGTTGGAACAACACCCCTACAATATAGGTTAAGAGTGAAAGCTGGTAGTACAACCATAACAACAACAACTAAAGAAGCTAAATACACTGGTAGCTGGGTTACTTTTACAACTGAAGACGTGGCACTTGATTCGACAGATGTAGTAAAATTCACTATTGATAATATATATACAACTGGGAATGCAAACATTACACAAGGCTCTGTTGAGATACTAAAAGCACCTTTAAATGAATTAGGCGAAACTTTAGAGTTATTAGCTGGTAGTAATTTAATGCCAAACGAAAAACAAGCAGACTTTATATCCTCTATATTGTCAAGGTATAATTTATCTTTACAAGTAGATAAGGATAATGCAAAGCAGTTGAATATAGAAACTGTACAAGACTTTTTTAATGCTGGTACATCTAAGGACTGGACTGATAAATTAGACACATCTAAAAACATTGTAATAAAACCAACGTCAGAATATCAAAGTTCTGAATTGTTTTTAAGCGACCTTGAATCGGATGATAAACAAAATAAAGAGCATCAAGAACAGGTTGGCGTACCTTACAATTCTCATTCAATAAAGTTTAATAATGATTTTGCGCAGAATGAAAAAAGAGAGATAAAAAGTATTTTTTCTTCCTACACAAATCAGTATTTCAACACTAATGATTCTGGAATATTAGTAGGTCAGCAATTTGCTTATGATGGGGAAACTCCTACGTTTGTAAAAACTAAATCAAAGTTGTTTGTTTACTCTGGGCTGAAAGATGCTACGTTTTACATGAAAGAAAACGATACTGATACAAATGGCATTGTATATACAGAGTTTCCTTTTTGTTCCACGTATCACATGAGTGGAGATGCTATTGACAATTCAGATTATGATATAAGGTTTAGGTCTGTTCCAAAGTTTGGAGAATTAAGTTATATTGATGAAGAGGTTACAGAGGACACTATAAGTAAATGTTGGCAGTCGTATCTCAACAATTTATATAGTAAGGATGCAAGAATTCTGATAGCAAACTTTATGCTTAACTCTGTTGACATAGCAAACTTTAATTATAACGATAAGGTATTTGTTAAAGATGCTTACTATCGTATTAATAAAATAAAAGGGTATTCAATAGGGGTTGATATAAGCACTCAAGTAGAGTTAATAAAAATAGTTGAAGAAAAAGCCCCTACGTTTACAGGGTGTGATTTAATTTTATCTTCTATCAGTGGGGGTTCTGCGCTATTTGTGGATACATCTGGTAATTCTGCAACAGCTACAAGAGTTTGTTGCGAGGGTTATGGTTTTAAATTTAGAACTTTTGGGGTTTATGGTTGGTGTGATGCATCATCAAACAAATCATTAAGGACAATTAGTCATACCACAACCACAACCGAAGAGGGCGACACTACTTTAGGTAGGTCTGGTTCACGCATATCTATTGAGGGTACTATATCAAAACTGGGGGAGGACGCTGCTGATGGGCAAATATTATCATGGAGCGATACAGATGAAAGCACGAAGTGGGTTTCGTTTCCAGATGAATTAGAGTTAAATGATGGTAAAATAATTATAGGCGATTCCAGTGGTAATGCAAGTAAAAGTACATTACAAGGCGATTCAAACATATCTGTTACCACAGACGATGCTGGGGGAACTACGACAATAGGTTTAGATAGCGTACCAGCTGCTGGAACTAATGGTCAAATACAAGTAAATGACAACGGAGATTTAGGTACGGGAACAGGCTTGTCTTATGTAGGTACAACTTTGATAACTCCAAATGTAACGGCTACTGGAGATGTGGGTGTTACTGGAGATGTAACTGCTGACAACTTTATAGGGGATGGCTCACAACTTACCAACATACCGACTAATTCAAGTTCTGGAAATGCTGGAGTTGTTCAGCAGTCTAACGGCTCTGGTGGGTTTATTGCCGATTCAAGTTTTATATTCACAGGGGGCGACACTTTAAATGTTCCTAACGTAGACGCAGTACATAAAGGTACGAATATCGGTAGTGGTGCGATACAGTTAGAGAGTTCTTTGAAATACTGGTTCCTAAGCCCTCAAGACTTTATGTTTGGTAACGACCTAACAAGAAACAACTACACCAGTACATCTGGTTTTACAATAAGAACATGGCAATTCTACTCATCCTATGGTAAGTTTTACGCTACTATATTTGTGCCAATAGGTTATAAGGTTATATCTTGTTTTATTAAGGGTAACGCTAATCTAAGCTGGAGTGCTGGTGTTTCAAGTTGGTCTTCAAGTGGTGGGGCTGGTGCTGGTAGTGGTAATGTAAATACAGAAGCAACGGCATTAAATTGGACAGCAAGTAATACTGGAACATATTATACTATTGCCATTAATGGTGCTTCATCTACAAATCAGATATATGGGGCAAGATTAACCTTAGAAGAGGTATAAAAAAGTAAATTTACTATTTATGATTAGCGAGGTCATCAAAGGATTGACAACTGGAAAGATAAAACAAACAAAAACCAATACGTTTGCATTTGGATTAGATCAATACCCTAAGACAATCAAACAAGCGTGGAAACAATTTAAGACAGAGATATGGCTGAAAAGGTAATAATACCATTAGAAGCAAAGGTTGATAAGGCAATAAAAGATATTGAATCCTTGAAAAAAGAAATTAAGGAAACCGGAAAAGAATCAAAAAAAGCAAAAGAAGAAACAAATCTTTTAACTATTGCTAACGAAAAACTATCTGGTACAATTAATGGAGTTAAAAAGGGTTTTAAAGCTGCAATAGGCTCGTTAAAAAATTGGAAAGTTGCACTTGCATCTACTGGTATAGGTTTATTTGTGGTTGCTTTAGGTACGTTGGCACAGTATTTTAGAGATTCCGAAGAGGGCGCAAGTAAGCTAAGAGAGATTACTACACAAATAGGAGTGGTTTTTGGGAATGTTACCGACATAGCCAGTAATTTTGGTAAAGCATTATATAATTTATTTACTGGCGATTTTAAGGCTATGAAAGATTCTTTAGCAGAAGCGCAAGCACAAATGATTATGTTTGGTATGCAGACTAAAGAAGAGATGGCAATAGCCAGACAATTAGAAAAGGATAGGCTTGCCTTACAACAATTTGAACGTAAAGCAAATGTTGATAAAGCTAAAACCGAAGCCAAAATAATGGAGTTGCGTCTTCAGGCAAGAGATACGGAAGCATTTACAAATGAGGAAAGGTTAGCGTTTATGAGGGATGCTAATAAGTTGGCAGACGAACAACTCGCAAAAGATTTGCACGTAGCAAATGAGAAGTTAAGGTTTCAACAAATAGAAAATTCATTTAGCAAATCTACAAAGGCTAACCTTGACGCGGAGGCACAACTACAAGCACAAGTATTCCAAATTCAAAGGTCTAACTTTTCAGAACGTAAAAGAATGAAAAGCGAAGAGCAAGCCCTAGTAAATGCTGGATTGGCTCAAGTAAAAGCAGAAGAAAAGGCAAAAGAATTAGCAGCTAAAAAAGAGATAGACCTTGCTAAAAAAGTTGCAGATGAAAAGAAAAAACAAGCAGATAAAGAAGCTAAAATTTTAGAGGCAAGAAAAGACGCAGAACTAAAAGCTTATGGTCAATTAGCTGGTGCATTAAGTTCTTTGGCTGGAAACAATAAAGAACTGGCTGCCGCATCGGCAATCATTGACACCTATACTGGTGCAAACAAGGCTTTTGCACAAGGTGGTATATTAGGTTTTGTTTCTGCTGCTGCAATTGTTACTGCTGGGTTGTCAAACGTGAAAAAAATATACGATACTAAACTACCATCAGGAAGTGGTGGCGGTGCTTCTGCTGGTGGTGGAAGCGTTCCAGCCGTAGGCTCTAACATAGCTGCTGGAATACCTACAAGAGCAAATTTAGATGATGTAGTAGGAAGCGTAAACAATACAAATCAACAACCAATAAAAGCCTACGTGATAGGTCAAGACGTAACAGATAGCCAAGAGGCTAAATCATATTTAGATAACCAAAGAACACTATAATGAAAGTAGTAGAATTTACAATAGACGAAGAGGCAGAAGACTACGGAGTTTTTGCCATTAGCTTAGTTGAGCAACCAGCTATCGAAGAGAACTTTAAATACTTTTCAAAGGATGGAAGACCTAAGAACTTTGCGACAGTAGACAAAGACAAGCGTATAGTAATGGGAGCAGTAATGATACCAGACATTCAGATACTACGAGTTGACGAAGAGGGCAATCAGTACAAATGTTTCTTCAGTAAGGAAACCATCAAGCGAGTAAGCGAGTTGTATATGCTTGAATCTAAGCACAAGAACGCTACTTTAGAACACCAAAGAGTAATCAATGGCATTACTACCATAGAGAGTTGGATAGTCGCCGATAGTAAGCATGACAAAACTCAAGCCTTTGGATTAGAATATCCAGTAGGTACATGGGTAGCTTGTATGAAGATTGACAACGAAGACGTATGGCAGAATTATGTAAAAGAGGGCATTGTAAAGGGTTTCTCTATTGAGGGATACTTTGACGAGAAGCCTACTAAGATGAGCCAAGAGAGTATCCTTGAGCAGATTAGAAGCATAATCCGAGAGGATGAAAATAAAACACTTTAATCAATAATCTATTTACAAATATAAATTAGCGCAATGGACACACTAAACAAAATCAAAGTTCTGCTTGGCATGGAAGAAACTCCACAAGTAGACGAAGCTACTCCACAAGAGATGGAGGAAGCAAAAGAGCAACTTAAATTCGAAGAGGCAGCTTTAGAAGATGGTACTATAATTAGTGCAGACGCTTTTGAGGTTGGCAACGCAGTATTTATTGTTGTTGAAGAAGACCAGCAACCCCTACCAGTTGGAGAATATGCTTTGGCAGATGGCTCTCTTTTGGTAGTAGAGGAAGAGGGTGTTATCGCTGAAATCAAATCAGCTGACGAAGAAGTGGAAGAAGAAGTTGAAGAAGTTGTTGAGCAATCTGAAGAAGTTGTTGAGCAATCATCTGACGATTCTAAGGAAGCTATCATTCAAGCTATCGGTGTAATGGAAAACCTATTGCAAGAGTTCAATGCACTTAAGGAAGAGTTTGCATCTATCAAAGCAGAGGCGCAAGAGAACGCTGCTAAAGTAGAAGAGTTCGAAAAAGTAGGCGAAGAAATTAAGCCTAACCCAGAGGGTAATTTTAAACAAGTAAATGAAAATGTTGATTTGTCAAAACTGACGGCTCAACAAAAAGTACAATATTTAATCCATAAAAATAAATAAAATGGCAGATCAAATTAATGGTAACTATGTAGGCGAAGAGGCTGCTGGATTCATTTCAGCGTCTTTGTTGTCTGGAGAAACTTTAGGAAAAGAGAATGTAACAATTCTCCCTAACGTATCTTATCAAGTAAATTTAAAGAAATTCGATTTAACGGCTGGTGCTATCCAAAATGGTGGTACTCAAGCAAGTTGTGATTTTAGTTCGGCTGGAGATGTAGACTATGCTGACCAAGTTCTTGCACCAAAACGCTTGAAACTAAATAAGCAACTATGTAAAGCAGAATGGTTTAGCACATTCGCTGGAGCGCAAATGAAAGTTGGCGTTGATGGAACTGTTCCAAGTTCTTTTGCTGAATACATTATTTCTCACGCTGGTGCGTTAGTAGGTCAAGAAACAGAGAAGTCTATCTGGCAAGGTGCAGCGTCAACTGCTGGAGAGTTTGATGGATTTGCTACTCTATGTGCAGCCACTGGCTCTGGTGTTGTAGCACCTACTCCAACATCTGGAGTTGCTGCTTTATCTGCATCTAACATTATTGCAGAATTGGGTGTGGTTAGAGATTCTATCCCTAACGCAGTCTATGGAAACGAAGATTTGAATATTTACGTTCCAACATCAGTAATTAAATTTTACACTGCTGCACAGGCAAAAGAGGGTTACTTAGACAAGTACCACGCTGGGCAAACTGAACTAAATTTTGAGGGAATCAATTTAGTATGGTGTCCGGGAATGGCTGACGACACTATGATTGCAGCACGTAAGTCAAATATGTTCTTTGCAACTGATTTGCTTTCTGACTTAACAGAAGTTAAGGTACTCGACATGACTGACAGAGACGGTTCTGACAACGTACGTCTTGTTATGAAGTACAACGCTGGTGTAGGTTTTGCTTCTGCTGGAGATGTAGTTTACTACGCAATATAATTAATAATTTAGGTAGGGGTCTCAAAGCCCCTACTTTTTAAAACCCTATATAAATATGGCTTGTTTATTATCAGACGGAAGAGGTTTAGAATGCCGTGAATCAATCGGTGGTATTCGAAACGTATATTTCGCAAACGACAACACTTTAGGGAATTATACTATTTCAGACTTAGAACTTACAGATGTTTCTGGAACGGCAACTATTTTCAAGTATGCTTTGATTCCACAAAGTTCTGGTTTTGATGAGGCTATTACAGTAAGCGAAGAAAATGGAACTGTATTCTTTGAGCAAACTTTATCGTTGGCTTTGCCAAACATAAATAAAACTCAATTACAAGTTTTAAAAGTTTTGACAGAGGGTAGATTCCAAGTTTTTGTAGAAGACAATAACCTAAATGCTAACGGAAACGGAAAAGTTTTCTTGGCTGGTGCTTTTAACGGAATGACAGTTACTGGCGGAAACGTTGGGAAAGGTCAAGCGTTCGGAGATATGAACGGATATAACTTAACCTTAGTTGGTAGAGAGAAAGACGCTGCCGTTATTGTAGAACCATCAAATACCTCTGGAAACCCATTTGCTGACTTTTCAACTATTACAGTTGATGATGGCTCATGATAATACTATAATTCAATAATATTAAAGCCTCCACAAACGTGGGGGTTTTTTTTATATAAAACAATTTGACCTATTTCCTATTTAATTATATAACATTTAAAAACAAAACAAATGCCTACAAACAATATCGTAAGACAAGGCTTTAGAGCAATAGATGTAGCCAAGAGTGATTCAACTGATATTACTGGTGCAGACGCTAACAATCCAGCAGCTTTATATGTTGGTACTGGTGGCGATGTAGAAGTTATCACATTGAACGGAGATACTGTTGTTTTCCATAACGTGCCATCTGGTACATTTATGCCTATCCAAGTTACAAGAGTAAAGGCTGCAAATTCTACGGCTGACGACATTATCGCATTATTCTAAATAACGGATTATGTTAAACATAATTCAAAATACAATAGGAGCAATCCGTAGGGTTGGAGAAAGCGTTGTAAGGGCTGGTCTAAAGATGTGGCTACCTTTTACTAAGGCAGAGCCTTTGGGGGAGGAATTAATCACAAATGTGGATTTTAGTACCGATGGTACTCTTACATCATCTTCTTGGACTTTAGGTTGGGCAAGTAGTGATAATGATGGTACAAATATATCGGATGGAATTCTTAATTTAATTAATGACGATGATAGTGCTTTTGATGGTAGGGCTTATGCCACAAACGGGTTAAATGATTATTTATATTTAGGCTCTGGTAAAAAGTATGCAGTAACATATACCATATCTGAGAATACAGATAATGCCTCTTTGAATTTTTATTTTGGTACGTATACTGGGGCGCAACCGAATACAGTTGGAACACATACAGTTTTTCATACACAAAGTGGTGGCACGCTTAGCTTTATAGTTAGAAATGCAACTAACAATACCACAATTAAATTTAGTAGTTTTTCCGTTCAAGAATACGCACAAGAAACTCCAGACATATCTGGCAACGATAACAATGCTATTTTAAAGACTGGTAAGTGTTTAACATTTACTGGTAACGATTCAGTAGATACATCATTCCCATCAAGCAAGACAATCAAGACGATAGCGTTTTGGATTTATCCTACACATACATCATCAGCTGAAGCAATATTTTATGGAGGTGGTGGTACTGGTGGCACAAGAGAGATTAGGTTGGCTGGTAGTGATTCAGAACTTGAATCAATAAATGAGAATATTGTAATGGATACCTATGTTGATGGTGTTTATAGAGGTGTTACTTATGGGGGTACACCAGCACAATTAGAGTTAGACCAATGGCAAAGGGTTGTTTTAACGTCATCAACTGGGTTTTCAGTAGTAAACGATACCTTTAATATTGGGGATGGGCTTTATGCAGCAGATGGTCGCTTTAAAATGTCAGACCTACAAATCTATGGTGCTGAATTCACTACTGATGACATTGCTTATGACTACGCTAACCCTCAAAAGTTAGTTGCCGACAACGCAAGTTCAAACGTAACGCTTAACGATTTACACGCATGGTGGCACATGAGCGAGGGCGATGGAACTATTGCTTATGATTCTGCACCTTTGCTTGGGAAAGAGTTAATTGACCAATCAAAAGGCTTTAATGATGCAGAGTATTGGGTTACATCTGGAGAGGCAAAAGTTGAAGATGGTTATGGTAAAATCATTTCTTCTACTGGCGCAATATGTTCAATTGAAAATAGAGGTATATTAAGTGTTGGTCGAACCTATCAAGTTACTTATACTGTATTTAAAAATGTGATAGGTAATTTAGGAATTTATACTCTCTCGGACTTAACAATACCGAGTTCTATTGGAACACATACGTATTCTTTTGAAGCTGGTATATCTACCTTTATATTAAAACGTATCGGTGGTGGTGGAACTGAAATATGGTTAAGCAATATATCAATTAAAGAAGTCTATAACATAGATGGAGAAACCTACGATGGCTCATCTTTAGGTGCTACCTATGACGATGCTCAAGAGAGAATCCCACAGTTGGGTATGATGAACTGGAGTAAGGGGAGTAATTTGATTGAGTATAGTGAGGACTTTAGTAATAGTTATTACGATAATGCTGGGGTTACTTTAGATAGTGGTTACCTTGCGCCAGACGGCACAATGTCAGCATATAAATTATCTGCTGATGTTTCTGGCTCTGGTGCAGTAAACAATCTATTTTCTGGTATAGGTAGCTATTATAGGTCTATATGGGCAAAGACTACGTCTGGCACTGGCTCACTTTGTTTGCTTACGAGGTATGATAGTACAGGCTCTGTCGTTACAATTACAAATGAATGGCAAAGGTTTACTATAAATTCAGCCGATAGCTTACCAGATTATTTTTATATAGTTGATTTTAGGGGTGGTAATTTGGATGAGGTTATCCTATGGGGTGCACAATTAGAAGATGCTGATTCTGTATCTGCATACCGAAGAACAAACGGAACTGCCGTAACAGACGCAACACTTATCTCATGCGCTACCGATTCACAGAAAGACATCTTAGGCAACGCCGTAAGGGTAAAAGGTAGTGGGTTTAATTTAGACGGTACTGGGTATGCAGAGGTTTTAGATGATAATGTTTTTGACGTAGGTGTAAATGAGGCGTTTTCTATTTGTGGATGGGCAAAATGGAATTATCTATTACAAAATACAAGTAGTTTGAATGTTATATTTAGCAATGGTGCAACTGTCGGCTCTGGTAATAATTTTTCAATTAGTTCAAGATTATTAGGGGATGGAAGTAAGGTAGTAAATACCTTTATAAATGGTGCAGATATAAATTCTACAACTAATTACACAAATGGGGAGTGGTTTTATTTTGCCTTTACCAGACAAGCTGGTGGTGGTAATAATACTTGCACTTTATACACAAGTAAAATAGACCAGAACGGAAATTGGGTTGTTACAAGTGAGGGTACTACTGGTAATAACGCTGGGGTTTCAAATTCTTATCCAAAATTAATAGGGTGGGATGGTTTAGCTAATGATAGAAAATATCACGACTTAATTGATGATATTAAATTTTATGACAGAGAACTTTCATCTGACGAGATAGAGCAAAACTTTAACGCAACCAAGTCTGGACATAATAACTAAGAAAATGATAGGAAATATATACATTTGTTTAAACGAAGAAACGTACAACTCTGAATTGCCAGACTTGTTTTCACGTTATCGAAGAGCAGAATTTGACGAGGAGGGTGCTTTGGTGCAACTCCTACCGACAACCTACGCTGAAATGGGCGAGGATAACAAACGACAATATGGTCATGTTTTAACATTTACCAAAGATGGTGGCAACTTTTATATATTAGAGTTTAGTGCAAGCTGGTTAGATGGTGAGGTGTCTTATTTGCTTGGTTTAGGCGAGGGATTAGCATATCCAAACAATACAGTATTGACATCTGACGAAGCAGTTGAATTAGTAAAAGAAAACGCACAAGAATAATGTATATCTTTAGTGTAACAAGCGATCAAGATTACTCAGCAGAACTTTATGTTCCGTTGGATTATGACGTTGTAGGTCGTTCTAATTACTTTCTACTTAATACTACCAACTTACAGACTAATGTGAGTAGAAGCGTTGTATTAACAAAAGATTATTTTAACGAAAGAAACACTAAATTTAGCTTCACGTTCTACGCAGAGGATAACGTAGCAGAGGACAGAGTAGTATACCAAGAAACATCGTTCTTCAGCTACGATATTTATGAGCAAACGAGCGATACAAATACAGACATCACAGATGCGTCTGTAATAGCAAAGAGAGAAACAGGAAAGTTTTGGGTTGGTGGCGATAGCCAAGTTACCTACGTTAAACAAGCAGAGGCAAACCCAACTAATTCCGTATATCTAAAAATATGAGTTTAAGAATAGTAAATTTAGCAGCAGAGAAATCTCCAAAAGCAAAGGAATCAGCATCGAAAGAATGGGTTTCTTATGGGGATGATAACAACTACTTTGAGTATTTGATCGACAGATACAATGGTAGTGCCGTAAATAACGCAATTATCTCATCTGTAAGCGACCAAATCTATGGCGAGGGGCTATCATGTACTAACGAGAACAAAAAGCCCTTAGAACACGCAAAAATGAAGTCTATATTTAAGGCGAACGACCTTAAAAGAGTTGCAAGTGATTTGAAGCTACTCGGACAAGGTGCTTTTAACATAGTATGGAATAAGGGGAGAACGCAAATACTAAAGGCGAAGCATATCCCTATGCAGAATCTAAGACCAGAGAAAGCTATTGAGGGCGATATTAAGGCTTATTACTATTCAGATGATTGGTCGCAGTACAGAAAGGAGCGATATGCTCCAAGACGCATTGAGGCATTTACTGGTGCAAGAGGCGAAGAATCTCAAATAATGGTTATTAAACCATACGCAGCTGGATATTTTTACTTTAGCCCAGTTGATTATGCTGGTGCTTTGCAATGGGCAGAGATTGACGAAGAGATAGGTACATATCACTTGACGAATATCCAGAATGGATTTGCACCTACGATGATGATTAACTTTAACAATGGGCAACCTACCGAAGACGAGCAAAATCATATTGAGCGTAAGGTAACTCAAAAGCTACAAGGCGCAAAAGGTAAAAAGTGGCTTATATCGTTCAACGATGATACGTCAAACGCAACAACGATTGAGAGTTTACCAATATCTGAAGCAAGTGAGCAGTACAAGTTCTTAAGCGAAGAGGCTACTCGAAAGATATTGATAGGTCATAAAGTTACCAGCCCAATTTTATTTGGTATCAAAGATAATACTGGACTTGGAAACAATGCTGAAGAGATAAAGACTGCATCGCAGTTATGGGATAACACAGTTATTAGACCATATCAAAACATGATTCTTGAAGCTATCAATGAAGTGTTGGCAGTTAATGGTATTGTGCTTGACACATACTTTAAAACACTACAACCAATTGAGTTTATAGAAACTGATGGTTTAGATGCTGAAGAAACAGAAAAAGAAACTGGAATAGATCAATATAGTGCATTTAAAAGCCTTGACGATATAGATACTAAGCCTACCAATGAAATGATGGAAGAGGCTGAACGTGGTCTTGAACTACGCAGAGAATTTGGAAGAGGTGGAACAGAGGTTGGTGTTGCAAGAGCAAGAAACATTAAGAACGGAGATAATCTAAGCATTGAAACTATAAAGAGAATGTACTCGTTCTTTAGCCGACATGAAAAGGCTACCAAAGGGGGGCAAGGCTACAAAGTAGGCGATGAGGGTTATCCAAGTGCTGGAAAGATAGCTTGGCTGCTTTGGGGTGGCGATGCTGGATTCAGCTGGGCATCTCGCAAGGTTGAGGAAATAGAATCCGTTGAAGAGGATTTTAAGGATTGCAAAAAGAAAAAGTGTAGCGGTGGTAAATGCAGATGTCAAAACTATTCTAAAGAGGATGAGAAGAACGACATCATTGTAGCTAATGCTCTAATTGATTTAGGCGAAGAACTTAATCTTGACGAGTGGGAAGTTATCGAAGATGTAGATGCTGAAACACATGAAGAATTAGAAGCATATAAGTTTGCATCTACTGGGGTGGCAAGACCAAATTCAAAGAGCGACCAAGATGCAACCATTGGTGGTTATATGTACAAAGTACGATACGAGTATTTCCCTAAAAAAGTAAGTGCTAATTCAAGAGAGTTTTGTCGCAAGATGGTAGCAGCAGACAAGCTATACCGTAAAGAGGACATTCTTAAAATGGATAAATCAGAAGTAAATCCTGGGTGGGGCTTAAATGGTGCTAAGAAATATTCCATTTGGGAGTTCAAAGGTGGTGGGGGATGCCATCACAAGTGGCGAAGAAAGACCTTTAAATCACTAACTAAGATTGATACAAAAAGCCCATTAGCTCCGACAGTATCAACTAACAAAGCAGACAAAGAGGGGTACAGAGTGCGTAATCCAAAAAACGTAGCTATTAAACCAAAAGATATGCCCAACAGAGGATTTGTAAATAAGAAATAACATGGCAGTATTATTTGTAAACGAAGATAAATTAAAGAGTTCAACGGCAATCAACTATAATGTTGACACTGCCTTTTTGCTACCCTTTTTAAAGATAGCACAAGACAAGCATTTACAGATTATCTTGGGTACTAAGCTATACGATAAATTACAGAACGACATTGCTGGAGTAGATGGTGCAAGTTTAACTGGAAACTACAAGATATTAGTTGATGACTATATACAAGACGCTATAATACACTACGCACTTGTAGAGGCTTTACCTTTTATATCGTTCCAGATTAAGAACGGAAGCATAACGCAAAAGAATAGCGAGAACGGAACGGCAGCTACTCGTCAAGATGTAGATTACTTAGTACAGAAAGAGAGAGATTCAGCAGAGTTTTATGGGCAGAGAATCGTAGAGTATTTATGTAACGATAGCAGTTCATTCCCAGAGTATAGCCAAAACACTGGTGCTGACTTGAATCCAATATCGAACGCATATTATACTGGTATTAAATTATGAGATATAAGCCGAAGCAACATAATATAAAAAAGCTAAAGGTATTTTTAAAGAAATTGAAAGATGAAAAACGACTTGATAGAGTTAAATAGTATTAACATTGCAGCTTTGGGGGTTAGTTTTTCCGATATAGATGCAGCCTTAACTACTTTGGTTTTGATTACTGCACTTATTTACAACGTGCAAAGATTGATGAAATGAAGTATTTTAGCAAGAGCGAATTTAAGTGTAATGGTCATGTTTGTTATGACTTAATGAATCCAGAACTTTTAAAGAAGCTGGATTTAGCCAGAGGCATTGCTGACGTACCTTTCTTTATTACATCGTCATACCGAGATAAAGAAACAAACGACCGAGTAGGTGGCTCAAAAAAGTCTGCTCACTTGAGAGGTAATGCCGTTGACATACATTGTGAAAATTCCTACCATAGATTTAAAATAGTACAAGCGTTGTTAGATGTTGGGTTTACCAGAGTAGGTATTGCCAGTACATTTATACACGCTGATGTAGACGAAGAACTCACAGATTCAGTAATTTGGACATATTAACATGACAGGATGGGAATTAAGCTTAGGTACTTACACGGGAATACTGGTAGGTATCTGGTCCTCTAAATTTGAAAACGGGCATCAGCATTGTCTTTACTTACCTTTTATATTCATCGAATTAAATACTTATTATGATTGAGATTTTAAAATCAAACTGGGCTGAATTGCTGATCGGAGCAATGGCATTTTTTAAAGTTATCGCAAATGTAACTCCTACCGAAAAGGATAACAAGATGTTCGGCTATCTGGATGACTTGGTAAGCTACTTTATTAAAGATAAAAAGATAAAGTAATGCCCATATCCCCAACACTTGCAAAGGGTATTCTTGCCATTGTTCCAGAAGTATTCAAAGACAAACGAGGTAAATGGAGCAGTAAAAGAACTGTATCTGGGGTGTTAGCTGGTGCTTGTGTTATGCAAATAGAAGCTAATGGCTTAGATATTAACAGTTTATTGTTAGCATTAATCTCTGTACTGCCGTTATGCTTCTCTGTATTTGAAAAAAAATAACTATATTGAAGCCGTAACCAATTAATTTATTATGGCTAACAATCGAATACGCTTAAAGGCTCATGAACTTGAGTTGATTAAGCAACACCGAGCAAAGACCTTAGACAATATTAACGACAATACTGCCTTAGATCTACACCTAAAGGAGCGAGGTATTAAAAAGAAAGACGTTGTATCTGTCAAGCATTGGCAGAATATGAACGGAGAACTGCGTTTTTCTGTCGTTACAAAAGAGGGGCAAGGATTTAGTGAGAACGACCTACTTAAAAGGGTGGGCAAATTCATATCCGAACACGCACCTACCTACCCAAAGATTGACCACGTTGCTGGTAGGCATCTACTGGTCATCAACCCAGCTGACATACATATTGGTAAATACGCTAATCCAGACGAAACTGGAGAAGAGTACAATATCCCTATTGCCGTTACTCGCGTTTTAAAGGGTATTGAGGGCATTATTGCAAAATCTAAAGGATTTACTATTGATAGAGTTTTATTCTGCATAGGGAACGATGTTTTGCATATTGACAATGTATATAACACCACAACAAAAGGAACGCCACAAGATTGCGATGGTAAATGGTGGGAGCATTACGAGGTAGCTTTGCAGTTGTACGTTAAATGTGTGGAGATGCTTCGACAGATTGCGCCAGTTGATTGCGTACATTCAATGAGCAACCATGACTATCAAAGTGGATTCCATTTAGCGCACGCTTTAAAGAGTTGGTTTAGAAAGGCTGACGATGTAAGCGTTGACGCATCTGTTAACCATCGTAAGTATTATAGCTATGGCAAGAACTTAATCGGTCTTGAGCATGGAGATGGTGCGAAGATGGACAACCTACCCTTATTAATGGCACAAGAAAAGCCCCAAGAATGGGCAAACACTAAATATAGATACTGGTATTTGCATCACCTACACCACAAGGTAAAACATAAGTGGCGAGATGCAAAGGATTTTATAGGTGTTACAGTTGAATACCTAAGAAGCCCAAGTGCAGCAGATTCATGGCACAATCGCAAAGGGTTTACTGGCTCCCCTAAAGCCGTTGAAGGCTTTATACACGAATATGATAATGGTCAAGTTGCAAGATTGACACACTTTTTTTAGTATCTAATACACTGAAAACTAAGCATCTAAGAAATTAGGTGCTTTTTTTTTGCTTATTATTTTGTGAGATATAAAAAAATGTTTTATATTTGTATCAAACAAAAACGAAAAGCTATGACTTACTACCAAGAAATTTTAAAGCAAGTAAAAGAAACGACAAAAGGAGAAATTTACTACAACGAGGCAAACGGGGTTCAATACTTTAAAAGAGATGGAATCGGTTACAAATGGGATTCAAATTCTGATACTTACAAATCATATCAAACTGACGAATCTATGGCAAGAGCCATAAAAAAAACTGTTAATACTGGAATATAAACAAACGGGGGGGCAACCCCCCTTAATTAACCAACTATGGAACTACAACCAACTTACAAAATTGTCGGAAGCTATAAAGGGGATAACTATGAAGACCTTGACATAGTACATGGCGAAGATAACAAGGATTTGTTATTAGAAGAATACAGAAAATCAAGAGGTACTAACTGGCATATTGTTGCTTATAGAATAGACGAATAACATGGGAAAGCTAAAAGAATTATTATTAGGAAACAGAGGTCAACAATTAGACCGAGAGCAGATGTTAGAGATGCAACTCAACGCTCACTACAACGAACAAGCACATTACTTACAAGAATGGCATGAGGGTAAACGTACTCCCTTGAATAGTACGACGGATGAATACGAATATGTAAAACGACTAAACTATGGAAGCAAGTAAACTGAATGAATTGTATGTCAAGAATGGTTTAACTAAAGACGATGTATTTCAACACAAGTTTTTTACTATCATCAAAAGAAATGGTATTGATAAAATACAAGCAAAAAACAATATTGTTATAGAGTACAATTTAGATAGGGTTTCAGATGACCACAAAAGTGTAATCATAAAAGCTACGGCATATTATGGAGATAAGGTTATACAAACCTACGGAGAAGCAAACCCACAAAACACTACTGCCTCTTATCCAGTTGCTATTGCAGAAAAGCGTGCAATGAGTAGAGCGTGTCTTAAGCTTACTGGATTTTATGAGATAGGTCATTATGGAGAAGATGAGGCAGATGAATTTAACCGAAAGTAATATGCTGCACGAAATAATGAACATAGAAGCAAGTCATTGCTGCGAAGCTATTGTGTGGGGCGAAACTAAAATATGCTCTGCTTGTGGGGAGCATTGCGAAGTAGTATACTTAAACTATGAAAACGATGAATAAAACTGGAAGAGGGTGGCTACCCAAAACAAAGCTGCAAGATGTACTGCTTGATACCTACAAGACGAAGTCAGCGATCAGCACAAAGCTACAAATATCACAACCTACATTAATGCGTTTGTTAGCTGACGAGAAATGTATTACATTTAAGCAATTAAAAACTATATCAACCGATGCAAATATCAGCATCATAAAACTAATATCATTGTTATGAAAATAGAGGAAGACCAGATTCCGTTATTGCTTGAAATAGCGGCAAGGGAAAACAAAACGACAGTAGGTCGTATGAAATCAAAAGACCGAACTCGTTTCGTAGTTGAGGCGCGTATCATGTGTTATAAAATTTTAAGAGATAGTGGGTTTACCTTTGCCAGTATTGGTGCTTATTTCGACAAGCATCATTCATCGGTCCTACACAACTTGAGGCAGCATGAAAGAAACTACTTATCTTTTAACTACTACCAAGAAACATTTGATTCAATCATCTACGCATTGGGATATAACACCGAAGATAGTGTAGCGGACACTTTAATATTAGACCAATACAAAGAAAGGCTAAATGTATTAGAGGAAAAGATGGCTAACCTAAAGGGCGAAAACATTACGCTTAGAAGACAGTTGCAAAAAATACAGAAAACAAGTAAAATATTAACCAGTAATTTAAATCAGATATGTATTCAGTAAGAGGAAAAATCAGAGAGATCAAACCAGTAGAACAAATCAGCGAGAAGTTTAAAAAGCAGATTGTTCTGGTAGAGCAAAGCACAAAGTACGATGCCGTCATTCCGTTGGAATTTGTCAACCAGAAAGTTGACGATGTAGTTCCTTTATTAGAAGTAGGAGATAGCCAAAACTTTAACGTGAATATTCATGGTCGAGAATGGAAAGATAGATATTTTGTATCTATTAGATGTTACGGAATCAGCAACGACGATACAGTAGTTGCAGAGGGAAACGCACAAGGGCAAAAAGAGGGCTTACCATTTTAATTAAAAAACTAGATTTGGAGGTTTTATAGCCTCCATTTCTTTTTTATTTAAAAAACATTTTTAACTTTTGTTTAAACTAAACTAACTAAAATGAACATTTTAAAAGAAGCAAACAACATTATTAATGAAAGATCTGAAGAAAAGGAACGCATGTATGGGCCTTTTTCTGAAGGCATGGAAAGAGCCGCGGCGATAGCTAGGGCTTCTACTGGTAAAGATATAACTGCAGAAGATATGTATATATTTTTAGTAGCATTAAAGTTATCAAGACACTCTTACAATTACAAAGAAGATAACTTACTAGACGCGGTTGCATACATAGGAGCACTTAACAATTATAAGCAAAATCAAAAATAATAAGATTATGACTGAAAAATTTAAAACAGCTAACGATGCTTACGAGTTTTATTATAAGCAAATAATTAAAGAAGGCATTAATTTTGGAAATACTAAGGCTTTGTTTAATGTTGGTATGTATATTGAAAATCCAAAACTTAATACCATAACTAACTTTGATCGAAAATGGAGCGAAAAATATGCAAAAGCAGAATGGTTGTGGTATTTATCAGGAGACCCTAACATTAGTAAACTAGGAGAAATATATGGTAAAGTTCCTAAGATATGGCAGCAAATGGCTGATAAATATGGAGAGGTTAATTCAAACTATGGTAATCAGTGGAAACGTAGAGATCAGTTAAATAAGGTTATTAATCAATTAGCTTATAACCCAGAAACTAGGCAGGCTGCTATATCTATTTATGATGGAAAAGAAATAAATAAATATTCTCATGACACTCCTTGTACTTACGCTGTTCAGTTTACTATTATAGATAATAAGCTTTGTATGTCAGTGTACATGCGTTCTAATGATCTATGGTATGGCTTTTGCAATGATCAATACCAATTCTCAGAATTACAACAATTAGTTGCAGAAAAGTTAAATATTCAGACTGGTTGGTACTACCACCATGCTCACAACTTACATTTGTATAAAAAACATGTTTAATTAAAAAAAACTAAAAAATGGCTAACTTAGATAACCAGTGTAAAAATTTGAAAATTAAAAATTACAATTCAGAAGATTTTGATTTTATTTTTAATTTACAAAAAAACACTCAAGAAAAAACTTACAACTACGATTTTTCTAAAATGAATCTTAAAGAAATATCTAGTTTTTGGCTTATGAATAGACACGCTCTTTCTGATGAAATTAGCGAAATGTTTGATGCGTTAGGAGGTGTAGAAGACGGTATAGGGAATGCTGTATGGAAGCCTTGGAAGCAAGATCATAAAAAAGCATTAAACATGACTGTTAAAGATCTAAGCTCTAATGATTTTAAAGAACTAAAATTTGAAATTGTAGATGCTTTTCATTTTTTAATTAACTTTGCTGTTTCAATTAATATGACTGGTTCCGAGTTTTATAATATGTTTATATCAAAAAACATAGAAAACATTAACAGACAAAAAAATAACTACTGATGGAAAAACCTAACTACTATTCTATTTTAACAGCAGAGGTTAGATATGATAAAAGCCTTACGCCTAATGCTAAACTTTTATACTCTGAAATTACTTGTCTAACAAATAAAAATGGCATTTGCTGGGCATCAAACAACTACTTTTCAGAATTATATAATGTTTCAAAAACAACAATATCAAAATGGATTAATCAATTAGCGCTTAAAAACTATATAAGCATTGAGATGAATTATGTTCCAGGAACAAAAAGGATAGATAAAAGGATTATAAAAATAAGACCTACCGATCAAAAGTTCAATACCCCACAAAACTTAAATGGGCCTATTGAAGAAAACTTAAAGAGGCCTATTGAAGAAAAGTTTAAAGATAATACTACAAGTATTAATACTACAAGTAATAATAATATAGAGGGTAAACCCTCCTCGATCGAAGAGGTAAATAATTATTTTATGATGAAAAATTTTGATTTGTCAGAGGCAATTAATTTCTTTGAGTATTATGAAAACAATGGTTGGAAGCAAGGTAAGAACAAAATGAAAAAATGGAAACTGGCAGCTAATCGTTGGATGCGAAATTACAAGCCAAAGCAAAAGCAAGGTTTAGCATCTCAATATGGGTTTAGTATTAACAATCAAAAACAACTAACATGATAGGGAAAGAACCAAGCGAGGATTTACTTAACTTTTGTTTCGTAACTATCAATAAGGCATTATTTGAGATGAGCCAGAACAGAGCCGAAGAGGATAGAAAGATACTAGCTAACATTCTTATGAATGATTTAAACGATAAATTCCATAGACTTACAATTGAAGACGTTACAAAAGCCTTTCACAATGGAGTAAGGGAAGCTGACCAAATGGCTATCAACCCAAGAACATGGTTTAACTGGCTAAACAAACAGAAGTTAAAAGCCAACGCAGTACGAATAGAATCATCACAAGAGAACGAAAGGTTACAAATAGAGCAGAAATGCCAAGAGATCGACAGAAAAGAGGTGCTACGTGAGTTTATTGAGCTATGTTTGATTGAGATATACGAGCAGTATTTAGCTGGAGAGAAGTTTAAATTTCAAGGTGTGAGCCAAGTTTTCAACTGGTGTGAAAGTGTTGGGTTAATTTTATTATCTTTAAAAGAGAAAGAGAAGCTGTGGGATGAGATACAAGAGGAGATCAAGCAAAAAAAGAAGTTTGTACATAACGAGCGTAAGAAATTTCATCCAGTAATAATGTGCAGAGAAAAAACATTGATGACATATTTTAGTAAATGGCGAAAAGAAAACTTTGATTTAAGAACGGAAGCAAATAAACTATTATGAAGTACAATACAGACAAGCGAACACGCAAAAAAATTGACAAGTTACTAGAGCAGAATACAAGAAACGTTGCTAACTTTGGAACTGGTAGCAAGTACGATCTAAAAACTAAATCAGAATTTAACAAGGCTTGGACAGAAATACAAAGAGAAATACGAGAGTTGGATGCAGATTTTTACAAAGTAATAAAAGCGCAGAATTGAAAGCATTAGAGGACAAGCTACAAACGGCAGTAATAACATACCTACGGCTGGATAAGAAAGCATTGTATTGTGCTTCTTTAGGTGGTCAGTATCAACGCTATCATTCGCAAAGGATGAAAGCCAAGCGTACCGGATATGTAGCCGGCTTCCCAGATGTGTTTTGCTACGATGCCAGAGGTGGTTATCATGGTCTTGCATTAGAGTTAAAGGTTAAAGGTAATTACGCAAGCCAGAAACAGAAGAACTGGATTAAGAGATTAAACGAAAGGGGCTATATGGCAAAGGTATGTACTGGCTTCGATGATGCCAAAAAGTTTATAGATGATTACTACGATTTAGAATAATTTTTTTATATTTGACAAACTAAAACAAACTAACTATGAAACAGACACACAAAACAAGACTGCTTGATTATCTATCGCAGTACAAAAGCATCACATCACTTGAGGCAATTAGAGATTTAGGGAACACAAGGCTATCTTCTACAATACATAAATTGAGAAGCGATGGACACCCAATAGAAACTAAATCAATAAAAGTACCTACAAGGTGGGGAACATCCTCAAACGTGGCTCAATACATTCTAAAGAAATAGTTATGGAAGTAAAGATAGATACAAGTTGCAAAACTTACTTAGATTGCAGAGGTAAGTTTCCAGTAGGACACATTAAGGTCTTAATGAATCATTATGTAGATATGGCTGACAACCTTGAAAGACTGATAAAGGTCTACGAAGAAAGGATTAAGCAATTAGAAGCCTCAGATAACCCACACAAAGAATTTCTCATTAGAGAACTTAAAAACGTATTTATTGCTGGGGGGTGCGATTGGGAGCCAGAAAGTATATGGGATAGCCCGACTGGTGTTGAATGCGATATGCAACTAAGACATTACCCAGACGATAGGCTTGGACATTGATAAAGTGAGTAAGCTACTTGAGTGCTACAACTATTTTGAATCTTAATAGGATTTGAAAATCAGCTTGAGAGGGGGAGCTTGGGAACTCCCCCATCTTAAACAAAACTAACATTAATCTATTTATAGCTATGGCAGAAACTTACATTTACGCAGTTGCGATATTATTACCAATAGTGTACATATTAGGTATGTACTTTACAACAAAGTAGGGTGGTGGAACTGGCAAACACACCCTCCTGTCTCGAGGGCGAGGATTGTAGCAATACCCTCTTGAACGTTCGAATCGTTCCCCTACTGCTAAACATTAAAAACTAAACAAATGAGCAAAGAAAGAGAAACAGAAGTAGACACTACTTGGGATGCATGGCTAAACGATATGAGCGATAGAGACCAACCAGAAGCGTGTAGTGTAGATAATCCAGATTGTGAAGCTTGTGGCTCATGAGTAGTATAGAGAACAAAGTATGCATAAAGATACTTGACAGAGCAGAGGTAGGCGAAAAGAAATACGGCACTACAATGGAGCGTACCGACCTATCAACGATTGACTGGGTAAAACACGCACAAGAGGAAGCGATGGATTTAGCAGTCTATTTAGAGAAGATTTTGGACTTATTAACAAAGGAACAAAAGCAAAAAAAATAACCTATATTAGCAATGTAAGGTTTTCACATTAGTTAGTTTTGAGAGGAGCGAGGAGTAAAATCTTTGTTCCTCTTTTTTATTTAGATTATTATGTTAGGAAAAGGATTAGTAAATAGATTGATTTTAAAAGCCGTACGAAGAGGTAAAAAAATAAAAGTGATAAAACGCTATTTATATATGTATCATCAAATTAATATAGGCGACAAAGCATTGCGCCAAAGGTATGAAAGAATTAAAGTATTTGCTCGGCAAGGAGTACAATAAAATCCATGACATAGCCCTAAAGATAACAAAGGGCAACGACATAGATGCGCAAGATTTAACACAAGAGGTCTATGTTATAATGTTAGAATACGATCAAGAGAAACTCCAGAAGATATACGACAACGGACATCTCAATTACTGGGTAGCAAGAGTAATGCTAAACCAGTATATCAGAAGCACATCCCCATTCAAGAAAAAGCATCATTCCTACCTAAAAGATGCTAACGCAGTAGTGAGCAACCTTGCCCATGATGATAGCGAAGAAACAATACAAGACAAAATACTTTTTGAGCAACGGCTGGAGCAAGTTGAGGATATAATGAAAGACTTGCATTTCTACGACAAGACGCTATTTAAGATATATTACGAATCTGACCATTCAATTAGAAGCCTATCGGAATCAACAAGCATCAGCACAACGTCAATATTCAATACCATTAAGAACGTAAGAAACTATATAAAGGATGAAATTAAAGACAAGCAATAAGGTCTATAATGAGCGAATGGAAATCTGTCGTAAGTGCGACCATTTCAGAAAGTCGGTATCGCAATGCAAAAGATGTGGGTGCTTTATGAAAATAAAAGGGGCTATTGCATTTACGCGATGTCCTGTTGGCAAATGGGAAAGGGAAAAGGATATAACCCAAGACCAATTATCTATCCTTAGACGGCTTGTAAATAGCTTAGAGAACACTAAGGTAACGCATGAACAGAACGTAGGGCTTACTAATTTATATAATGAGATTTTTGGAATGAGAAAAAACGTATCATCTTGTGGTGGGTGCGTCAGAGATATGGTAAAAGACCTAAAACAATTATTAGAAAGCTATGAAGATTGATAGCGTTAAAATATCGGAGTTAAGATTTGCCGAGTACAACCCTCGCACAATATCAAAGAAGCAGTTTAAAGACCTAAAGAAAAGCCTCGAAGAATTCGGTTTGGTTAATCCTATTGTAATCAATTCAAACGAGGACAGAAAGAACGTCATTATAGGAGGGCATCAAAGAGCCAGAGCGTGGGAAGATTTAGGTAATGACCACATACTAACATACGCAGTTGATTTGCCTATTGAAAAAGAGATGAAACTGAATCTTAGGCTAAATAAGAACGGAGGTAAGTTTGATGACGACTTACTGCTGAACTATTTCGATGAGGAGGTATTATTTGAGGTAGGGTTTACTGTAAACGATTTAAACATCAATATAGACAAGTACGAAGACAATACGCTCGAAGAGGTAACGAAAGACGTTTGCGAGTGTTGTGGCGCACCAATATGAAAAAGCATACTAAGATATACATGGATTACTTTAGCTTTGATAGGTGCGATTTTATCCCTTGTGAAGTGTGTGGTAATCCAGCACATGACATCCATCACATAGACGCCAGAGGTATGGGTGGAAGTAAAGAAAAAGACTACATTGAAAACTTACAAGCAGTGTGTCGGAGTTGTCATATTGAGTACGGAGATATATCGTATTTAAAGGATATGTTAAAGGAGATACACTTAAAATATATGGAAGTATATGGAACAAAATAGAACAAAGGTAGCTAAAGAAAGAATGCTCAAAGCTTTAGAGAAATCGCTGGGGATTGTTTCAACGGCTCTAAAGATGACAGACCTATCCAGAACTAACTACTACAAGTGGCTCAAAGAGGACCAGGAGTTTGCTGATAAGGTCAAAGAGATAGAACAGGTAGAGCATGATTTTATACGCTCTAAGTATTACGAATGTATAAAGGACAAAGTACCAAGCGTTGTAATTCATGCAGCCAAAACACAATTAGGATTAAGTGAGCGTCAGCAGATAGATGTAACAACGCAAGGGGATAAGATTAACAAAATAGAGATAGAGATTGTCAAGTCTAAAGATACAGACGAGTAACGTATTTGAGAGGAACTACAACGCACCTACTAAGCTGGTGGTTAATCAAGGTGGAACAAGAAGTGGGAAGACATACTCACTTTGTCAGTTGCTTATTGTCAAGGCTTTTGAGGAAACGGGTAAAAGGTTCAGCATTGTAAGGAAGTCGCTACCCAGTTTGAAGCTATCGGTAATGAAAGACTTTTTTGAGATACTTAACCATCTGGAGCTATATGACGAAACAAAGCACAATAAATCCGATCACACCTACACGCTTAATGGCAACACATTCGAATTTATATCCTTAGATCAACCACAAAAGAAGAGGGGTGCTAAACGGCACTATCTATTCTGTAACGAGGCAAACGAATTAACGTGGGAAGATTTCTTTCAGCTGCTGGTAAGAACAGAGGAAAAGATATACATAGACTATAACCCATCTGAAACACATCATTGGTTATATGACAAGGTGCTGAATAGAGAGGACTGTACTTTTATTAAGTCAACGTATAAGGATAATCCATTTCTACCAGATGAGCTGGTCAAGGAGATTGAAAGGCTACGAGAAACGGATGAGGACTATTGGAAGATATATGGATTAGGAGAACGAGGCTTCTCTAAGTCTATTATATTCCCAAGGGTTGAAATGATGAGCAAAGTGCCAGAAGAGGCAACGCTTATATCTACTGGTTTAGACTTTGGATATACCAATGACCCAAGTGCCTTAGTAGAGGTATACGAATTAGAAGATAAATTAATATTTAACGAATTACTATATGAACGAGGACTTACTAACTCTGACATTGCTAACCGAATGGATGCTTTCTGGACTGATAAGCGAAGAGTTGTATTTGCAGACAGTTCAGAGCCTAAGTCCATCGAAGAACTATATCGCTTAGGATACAACGTAAAACCATGCGTAAAGGGTAGGGATTCGATCAACATAGGGATAGACCTACTGAAACGATTCAAGCTATGTGTAACAACCAAAAGCACAAATCTAATATCGGAGTTCAATGGCTACAAATGGCAAGAGGATAAGAACGGCTATCTGCTTAACAAACCTATGGATAATAATAACCACGCTATTGATGCTTTACGCTATGCTGTTACTATGGTCAAGAGCAAACCAAACGTAGGGAAGTATTCAATTAGGTAACTTTTATACACATTACACATTTTACTATTTAATAATATGAAGCTGACAATACCGACAGATACAAGTGAGATAACCTTAGGGCAATTACAAAGGCTCACAGAAATAGAAGAGGCTGAACTTGGTAATCTTGAGAAGCAGAAACAAACCATTGAGTTGCTAACTGGGGTTGATAGGGAAACACTTGATAGGTTTCGTCTAAGCGATTTAGAGAGCGTTTACGACAAGCTTCTGTATTTGTCTAAGCAAGACAATAGGCTTATTAAATTTGTTACGATAGAGGGTGTGAAATACGGCTTTCATCCTAACCTATCAAATATCACTACTGGGGAGTTTGCCGATCTTGATACTTTCTGTAAGGATTTAAACAACAACTTGCACTACGTTATGGCAGTTCTTTACAGACCAGTAACAGTTGACAAATCTGGGAAGTATGATATAGAGGCTTACAAGGGAACGGAAGAACGTGCTGAGTTATTTAAGAAGAGATTACCAGCCAATGTAGTAAATGGTGCGATGGTTTTTTTTTGGACTTTAGGGAAAGATTATTTGACCGATATGCTTCGGTCTTCATCGGAGGGCAAAGTTCAGACAAGCAACAACGATTCAGTAAAAAGTGGGGCTGGTATGCCATCCTCATGACATTGGCTAACGATGATATTTTAAAGATAGATGAGGCAACCGAAATGAGTATAAACAAATGCTTTACCTATTTAACATATATAAAGGATAAAGAAAACGCAAGGAAATGAAATCATTCAAATCAATAGTAGAGCAGTTCGAAAAGATATGTAACGCTCACAAGCAACTTAACTCGTTTACGTTTGGGGATATATTCGAAGTAGACCTATCTAATGAGGTTGACTTTGCAAAGGCTCACTTAATAGAGCAACCAGCTACAATCAACAACAGAGATTTTGTATTTACGTTTGATTTGCTTGTAATGGATTTGGTGGCAGCAGATGGTTCAAATGAAACTGATGTACTGAACAATACATTTCTTATAATGGCTGATATATATAGAGAGTTCAAGAATGGTCTCGGTAGGGGTACACCAGTGATTGATTCTCGAACTTATTCAATAAATGAGAGCGTATCATGTGAGCCGTTTACAGATCGTTTTGAGAACTTACTCGCTGGATGGAAAGGTACAATCAGCATAACAGTACCAAGTCATAACAACGCCTGTAATAGCCCTATATGAAATTAGAATTAGAAGCAACGCAGAAAGCCTTATCTAAATTTGGTAAGGATGTTATAATCAAGGCAGCCACATATCTTCAAACAAGAAAGAGAGGGTATGATACTGGTAAGCTGATGAAGTCGCTTGATTATGATTTAGGTGTTGCTGCAAATTCTATAAGCCTTAAGATACGGATGGAGGACTATGGTCTTGCGATCAATGAGGGAAGAGGTAAATCTGGTGGTGGCTCTGGTGTTTTATACCCTAAGATATTAGAATGGGTTAAGCGTAAAGGATTGCGCCCAAGAAATAGTAAAGGGCAGTATGAGGCATGGAGAAACAAAGCACAACAACAGAGAGGCATTGCCTACGTGGTAACAAGAAAGATACACAGATTTGGATATAAGGGTACTGGATTCTTTGACGATGCATTTGCACAAAGCTATAAGAAACTACCTAAGAAATTAACACAAGCTTTTGCTTTGGATTTAGAAAACTTTTTGAATTTTACAATAGACGAAATAAATGGCAACAACGGTAACACGCAGTAATTATTGGATGCTCAAATTAACGAGCGACACATCACCAGCATATAACTTTAAATTTGTAGTTGATATATGGGTTGATGGGGCAAAGTTTATAAGGCTAAAGCAACCTAAAAATAACAACGATTCTGCTCACATTAATTTTGAGAAGATAGTAAAGAATTATATTAAGGTTACTAACAAGCATGATAATACTATTGGTAGCTTGGCAGTTGCTTATGATTCATTACACCTTATACCATTATCGAAAACTGATTGGTCTGCCAGAGAGGATTATGCGCTAAGTAAAAACACGGATACATTAAAAACATTTACCTTTAAGTTTTACGAAGAATATTCTGATACTGCCGATGGTACAGTATCGGTGTCAAGCAGTTCTGCAAGTGATGTTTCTTACCCATTAATCAACTTTGCAAATGAGTGGGAAGATAATATGGAGTTTGACACCGACAAGTTTGGATTTAATGACAACCTTATAAATAAAATACCAAATACTCAATTTTCTGGCGATTTAGCTTCACAAAGTTGGAAAAACCTTACGAGCGACCCAGCAGACGATTGCGTCAGTTTTGACTTATCATCCGATAGAATGCTAATCACTTGTAATGCTGGAACTGGAAATGTAAATAGGTTTTCTCTAAAAAGCACTGTTGAGAAAATGGTTGTTGGGCAGAAGTACCTTTTAAAATACAGAATAGAAACAACTGGTGGCGCAAATACTCTACTTTACTATGATGGGCTGGTTTATAAAGGGGCTACGCTTACCGCTGGTACAAATTATGTTTATATAACTTGTACGGCAACAAGAGAGTTAATCATGAAAGCCTATGGAGATGCTGGAGATACTATACAGTTTAGTTTTTTCTGGCTTTACAATATTACGCAGATGGGGAAGTTTCTAACAGACCTACCAACAGAAACAACAAAAGGAAACGATACAAGTGGTAAAATACCACACCTTACAAGTTTAAATGACCACAAGACGTTTGCGTTTTTAAATGAGGACGCAGATTTTGGAACAACTGATGGGCAATTAGAATACAGATTCTTTAACGAGCCTCCAGTTTTTGAAAACGTATCTGGATATGAAATACCCACAAATCACATAGGTAAAATAGAATTGGATAATACATCTGCTAATGGTAGTTCAGTACCAAGTAACTCAAGTACAGATGACCAAAAATTAATTTTTGCTGGAGTTGGGGGTGCTAACGTAGATAACCTATACTATTTTGACAAGGGTGGGTATAGAATGCGTTATGGTCAAGCAAAATATTATACTGTCAGATATGTGGCTTCTAATACTGATACTGTTTACAGAACAACATTACCGCCTCTCGGAGATGGCGAATATCCAGCTTCAAAAGTAGTGAGAGGGGATTATGTTGAAATTAGAGTAGTAGGTACAACCGATTTCACAGACTTTGGCGCACCAAACAATACAGTAGGAACAAAGTTTTATTCAAGTTCGGATTCAATAACTGGTACTGGAGAGGTGCGAATTAGAAGTGGTAGACCTTTGTCAGATATATACTTATTCGAGATAGCATCGGATGAAAACTGCAACTCTACAAGATTCGATGAGTATTCCTTAGCTTGGAAAAACAAGTACGGAACATGGGATTACTATATGTTTGATGGGGAACATAGTGATGTGAGGAACTACAAACGTGAAGACCAATCGCAAAAGGTAGCTGGTAGTTGGGGAGCATCTGACTTTGCAATAGAATCATACGAGCGAGGTAAAGTGCAAAAAGTAGGTGGTACAAAACAAACAACAATCAACACAAGGTTTATAACAGATGATTACAATGATTATTTTAACGGCTTACTCATATCAAATGAAGTTCTGTTATTACCAAAAATTAAGTCAGATTATAGCAATGTTTACGATGCAGCAATTCCAATAAACATCAAGGACACATCGCTTACTTACAAGACAAATTTAAAAGACAAATTAGTTCAATACTCATTCACATTTGAGTATGCACACGATCTAAAACAAAGGGTTTAATGGTACAATTAGTAGTATATAATCAAAGCAACAATGTAGATAGTTCATATCTTGACTTAGGGGATGTAAGTATTAAGGCTGACTATTCTTCTATCGAGATACAAGACATATCTAAAAGAAAGTCAGAAAGCACCCAAGCGTTTACGCTACCCTTTACAGATACCAACAACTCTTTCTTTTCGCACTTTTATAATGTCAATGCGAGTGGGGATTTTGATTCTAACTCAAAGGTAAAGGCATCTATATTAGTTGATAGCATTGAGGTGCTGGATGGTTATTTGCAACTGCTAAAGGTTGACGCAAATACAGAGAACTACGATGTCGTTGTTATGGGTGAGGTGGCTAATATTGTAAAGTCTTTAGGTACTGATATGCTTACTGATTTAGATATTTATGAGTTTAGCCATACATTTTCTAAAGCTAATATTGAGAATAGCTGGGATGGGGCGATACAATATTCTAATTCCACAACTGGGGATGAGATACTTTACCCTTTAGTTGATTATGGTTATGGTATTAATGAATCAGCTATCAATGGGGCAGCTGGCTCTGGTTATTTAAGTTTTAACAGATTAAAACCAGCTATAAAAGTAAAGACTGTATTTTATAAAATTTTAGAGGGTTTAGGTTATACGATAAACTCTAACTTTCTAACCAGTGCCTTTTTTACAGGTCAGTACATGACTATGGCAAATGATAGCCAAAAACTACCTTTAGGTCAACCAGATTATTTCAAAGCCTCATATAGTTCGCAGCAAGGTATTTCAAGCCCAGAGGTAAACTTAAAATTTAACCAAATAGATTATAATAGGTTTAATAATTTTGTTGCGAGTGTAAGTAATTCGGATGCCTATTACACTGTTCCAGTAAGTGGTTATTATCAATTTAAAATAAGGTTATTTATAGACCCTGTTGGAACAACACCCCTACAATATAGGTTAAGAGTGAAAGCTGGTAGTACAACCATAACAACAACAACTAAAGAAGCTAAATACACTGGTAGCTGGGTTACTTTTACAACTGAAGACGTGGCACTTGATTCGACAGATGTAGTAAAATTCACTATTGATAATATATATACAACTGGGAATGCAAACATTACACAAGGCTCTGTTGAGATACTAAAAGCACCTTTAAATGAATTAGGCGAAACTTTAGAGTTATTAGCTGGTAGTAATTTAATGCCAAACGAAAAACAAGCAGACTTTATATCCTCTATATTGTCAAGGTATAATTTATCTTTACAAGTAGATAAGGATAATGCAAAGCAGTTGAATATAGAAACTGTACAAGACTTTTTTAATGCTGGTACATCTAAGGACTGGACTGATAAATTAGACACATCTAAAAACATTGTAATAAAACCAACGTCAGAATATCAAAGTTCTGAATTGTTTTTAAGCGACCTTGAATCGGATGATAAACAAAATAAAGAGCATCAAGAACAGGTTGGCGTACCTTACAATTCTCATTCAATAAAGTTTAATAATGATTTTGCGCAGAATGAAAAAAGAGAGATAAAAAGTATTTTTTCTTCCTACACAAATCAGTATTTCAACACTAATGATTCTGGAATATTAGTAGGTCAGCAATTTGCTTATGATGGGGAAACTCCTACGTTTGTAAAAACTAAATCAAAGTTGTTTGTTTACTCTGGGCTGAAAGATGCTACGTTTTACATGAAAGAAAACGATACTGATACAAATGGCATTGTATATACAGAGTTTCCTTTTTGTTCCACGTATCACATGAGTGGAGATGCTATTGACAATTCAGATTATGATATAAGGTTTAGGTCTGTTCCAAAGTTTGGAGAATTAAGTTATATTGATGAAGAGGTTACAGAGGACACTATAAGTAAATGTTGGCAGTCGTATCTCAACAATTTATATAGTAAGGATGCAAGAATTCTGATAGCAAACTTTATGCTTAACTCTGTTGACATAGCAAACTTTAATTATAACGATAAGGTATTTGTTAAAGATGCTTACTATCGTATTAATAAAATAAAAGGGTATTCAATAGGGGTTGATATAAGCACTCAAGTAGAGTTAATAAAAATAGTTGAAGAAAAAGCCCCTACGTTTACAGGGTGTGATTTAATTTTATCTTCTATCAGTGGGGGTTCTGCGCTATTTGTGGATACATCTGGTAATTCTGCAACAGCTACAAGAGTTTGTTGCGAGGGTTATGGTTTTAAATTTAGAACTTTTGGGGTTTATGGTTGGTGTGATGCATCATCAAACAAATCATTAAGGACAATTAGTCATACCACAACCACAACCGAAGAGGGCGACACTACTTTAGGTAGGTCTGGTTCACGCATATCTATTGAGGGTACTATATCAAAACTGGGGGAGGACGCTGCTGATGGGCAAATATTATCATGGAGCGATACAGATGAAAGCACGAAGTGGGTTTCGTTTCCAGATGAATTAGAGTTAAATGATGGTAAAATAATTATAGGCGATTCCAGTGGTAATGCAAGTAAAAGTACATTACAAGGCGATTCAAACATATCTGTTACCACAGACGATGCTGGGGGAACTACGACAATAGGTTTAGATAGCGTACCAGCTGCTGGAACTAATGGTCAAATACAAGTAAATGACAACGGAGATTTAGGTACGGGAACAGGCTTGTCTTATGTAGGTACAACTTTGATAACTCCAAATGTAACGGCTACTGGAGATGTGGGTGTTACTGGAGATGTAACTGCTGACAACTTTATAGGGGATGGCTCACAACTTACCAACATACCGACTAATTCAAGTTCTGGAAATGCTGGAGTTGTTCAGCAGTCTAACGGCTCTGGTGGGTTTATTGCCGATTCAAGTTTTATATTCACAGGGGGCGACACTTTAAATGTTCCTAACGTAGACGCAGTACATAAAGGTACGAATATCGGTAGTGGTGCGATACAGTTAGAGAGTTCTTTGAAATACTGGTTCCTAAGCCCTCAAGACTTTATGTTTGGTAACGACCTAACAAGAAACAACTACACCAGTACATCTGGTTTTACAATAAGAACATGGCAATTCTACTCATCCTATGGTAAGTTTTACGCTACTATATTTGTGCCAATAGGTTATAAGGTTATATCTTGTTTTATTAAGGGTAACGCTAATCTAAGCTGGAGTGCTGGTGTTTCAAGTTGGTCTTCAAGTGGTGGGGCTGGTGCTGGTAGTGGTAATGTAAATACAGAAGCAACGGCATTAAATTGGACAGCAAGTAATACTGGAACATATTATACTATTGCCATTAATGGTGCTTCATCTACAAATCAGATATATGGGGCAAGATTAACCTTAGAAGAGGTATAAAAAAGTAAATTTACTATTTATGATTAGCGAGGTCATCAAAGGATTGACAACTGGAAAGATAAAACAAACAAAAACCAATACGTTTGCATTTGGATTAGATCAATACCCTAAGACAATCAAACAAGCGTGGAAACAATTTAAGACAGAGATATGGCTGAAAAGGTAATAATACCATTAGAAGCAAAGGTTGATAAGGCAATAAAAGATATTGAATCCTTGAAAAAAGAAATTAAGGAAACCGGAAAAGAATCAAAAAAAGCAAAAGAAGAAACAAATCTTTTAACTATTGCTAACGAAAAACTATCTGGTACAATTAATGGAGTTAAAAAGGGTTTTAAAGCTGCAATAGGCTCGTTAAAAAATTGGAAAGTTGCACTTGCATCTACTGGTATAGGTTTATTTGTGGTTGCTTTAGGTACGTTGGCACAGTATTTTAGAGATTCCGAAGAGGGCGCAAGTAAGCTAAGAGAGATTACTACACAAATAGGAGTGGTTTTTGGGAATGTTACCGACATAGCCAGTAATTTTGGTAAAGCATTATATAATTTATTTACTGGCGATTTTAAGGCTATGAAAGATTCTTTAGCAGAAGCGCAAGCACAAATGATTATGTTTGGTATGCAGACTAAAGAAGAGATGGCAATAGCCAGACAATTAGAAAAGGATAGGCTTGCCTTACAACAATTTGAACGTAAAGCAAATGTTGATAAAGCTAAAACCGAAGCCAAAATAATGGAGTTGCGTCTTCAGGCAAGAGATACGGAAGCATTTACAAATGAGGAAAGGTTAGCGTTTATGAGGGATGCTAATAAGTTGGCAGACGAACAACTCGCAAAAGATTTGCACGTAGCAAATGAGAAGTTAAGGTTTCAACAAATAGAAAATTCATTTAGCAAATCTACAAAGGCTAACCTTGACGCGGAGGCACAACTACAAGCACAAGTATTCCAAATTCAAAGGTCTAACTTTTCAGAACGTAAAAGAATGAAAAGCGAAGAGCAAGCCCTAGTAAATGCTGGATTGGCTCAAGTAAAAGCAGAAGAAAAGGCAAAAGAATTAGCAGCTAAAAAAGAGATAGACCTTGCTAAAAAAGTTGCAGATGAAAAGAAAAAACAAGCAGATAAAGAAGCTAAAATTTTAGAGGCAAGAAAAGACGCAGAACTAAAAGCTTATGGTCAATTAGCTGGTGCATTAAGTTCTTTGGCTGGAAACAATAAAGAACTGGCTGCCGCATCGGCAATCATTGACACCTATACTGGTGCAAACAAGGCTTTTGCACAAGGTGGTATATTAGGTTTTGTTTCTGCTGCTGCAATTGTTACTGCTGGGTTGTCAAACGTGAAAAAAATATACGATACTAAACTACCATCAGGAAGTGGTGGCGGTGCTTCTGCTGGTGGTGGAAGCGTTCCAGCCGTAGGCTCTAACATAGCTGCTGGAATACCTACAAGAGCAAATTTAGATGATGTAGTAGGAAGCGTAAACAATACAAATCAACAACCAATAAAAGCCTACGTGATAGGTCAAGACGTAACAGATAGCCAAGAGGCTAAATCATATTTAGATAACCAAAGAACACTATAATGAAAGTAGTAGAATTTACAATAGACGAAGAGGCAGAAGACTACGGAGTTTTTGCCATTAGCTTAGTTGAGCAACCAGCTATCGAAGAGAACTTTAAATACTTTTCAAAGGATGGAAGACCTAAGAACTTTGCGACAGTAGACAAAGACAAGCGTATAGTAATGGGAGCAGTAATGATACCAGACATTCAGATACTACGAGTTGACGAAGAGGGCAATCAGTACAAATGTTTCTTCAGTAAGGAAACCATCAAGCGAGTAAGCGAGTTGTATATGCTTGAATCTAAGCACAAGAACGCTACTTTAGAACACCAAAGAGTAATCAATGGCATTACTACCATAGAGAGTTGGATAGTCGCCGATAGTAAGCATGACAAAACTCAAGCCTTTGGATTAGAATATCCAGTAGGTACATGGGTAGCTTGTATGAAGATTGACAACGAAGACGTATGGCAGAATTATGTAAAAGAGGGCATTGTAAAGGGTTTCTCTATTGAGGGATACTTTGACGAGAAGCCTACTAAGATGAGCCAAGAGAGTATCCTTGAGCAGATTAGAAGCATAATCCGAGAGGATGAAAATAAAACACTTTAATCAATAATCTATTTACAAATATAAATTAGCGCAATGGACACACTAAACAAAATCAAAGTTCTGCTTGGCATGGAAGAAACTCCACAAGTAGACGAAGCTACTCCACAAGAGATGGAGGAAGCAAAAGAGCAACTTAAATTCGAAGAGGCAGCTTTAGAAGATGGTACTATAATTAGTGCAGACGCTTTTGAGGTTGGCAACGCAGTATTTATTGTTGTTGAAGAAGACCAGCAACCCCTACCAGTTGGAGAATATGCTTTGGCAGATGGCTCTCTTTTGGTAGTAGAGGAAGAGGGTGTTATCGCTGAAATCAAATCAGCTGACGAAGAAGTGGAAGAAGAAGTTGAAGAAGTTGTTGAGCAATCTGAAGAAGTTGTTGAGCAATCATCTGACGATTCTAAGGAAGCTATCATTCAAGCTATCGGTGTAATGGAAAACCTATTGCAAGAGTTCAATGCACTTAAGGAAGAGTTTGCATCTATCAAAGCAGAGGCGCAAGAGAACGCTGCTAAAGTAGAAGAGTTCGAAAAAGTAGGCGAAGAAATTAAGCCTAACCCAGAGGGTAATTTTAAACAAGTAAATGAAAATGTTGATTTGTCAAAACTGACGGCTCAACAAAAAGTACAATATTTAATCCATAAAAATAAATAAAATGGCAGATCAAATTAATGGTAACTATGTAGGCGAAGAGGCTGCTGGATTCATTTCAGCGTCTTTGTTGTCTGGAGAAACTTTAGGAAAAGAGAATGTAACAATTCTCCCTAACGTATCTTATCAAGTAAATTTAAAGAAATTCGATTTAACGGCTGGTGCTATCCAAAATGGTGGTACTCAAGCAAGTTGTGATTTTAGTTCGGCTGGAGATGTAGACTATGCTGACCAAGTTCTTGCACCAAAACGCTTGAAACTAAATAAGCAACTATGTAAAGCAGAATGGTTTAGCACATTCGCTGGAGCGCAAATGAAAGTTGGCGTTGATGGAACTGTTCCAAGTTCTTTTGCTGAATACATTATTTCTCACGCTGGTGCGTTAGTAGGTCAAGAAACAGAGAAGTCTATCTGGCAAGGTGCAGCGTCAACTGCTGGAGAGTTTGATGGATTTGCTACTCTATGTGCAGCCACTGGCTCTGGTGTTGTAGCACCTACTCCAACATCTGGAGTTGCTGCTTTATCTGCATCTAACATTATTGCAGAATTGGGTGTGGTTAGAGATTCTATCCCTAACGCAGTCTATGGAAACGAAGATTTGAATATTTACGTTCCAACATCAGTAATTAAATTTTACACTGCTGCACAGGCAAAAGAGGGTTACTTAGACAAGTACCACGCTGGGCAAACTGAACTAAATTTTGAGGGAATCAATTTAGTATGGTGTCCGGGAATGGCTGACGACACTATGATTGCAGCACGTAAGTCAAATATGTTCTTTGCAACTGATTTGCTTTCTGACTTAACAGAAGTTAAGGTACTCGACATGACTGACAGAGACGGTTCTGACAACGTACGTCTTGTTATGAAGTACAACGCTGGTGTAGGTTTTGCTTCTGCTGGAGATGTAGTTTACTACGCAATATAATTAATAATTTAGGTAGGGGTCTCAAAGCCCCTACTTTTTAAAACCCTATATAAATATGGCTTGTTTATTATCAGACGGAAGAGGTTTAGAATGCCGTGAATCAATCGGTGGTATTCGAAACGTATATTTCGCAAACGACAACACTTTAGGGAATTATACTATTTCAGACTTAGAACTTACAGATGTTTCTGGAACGGCAACTATTTTCAAGTATGCTTTGATTCCACAAAGTTCTGGTTTTGATGAGGCTATTACAGTAAGCGAAGAAAATGGAACTGTATTCTTTGAGCAAACTTTATCGTTGGCTTTGCCAAACATAAATAAAACTCAATTACAAGTTTTAAAAGTTTTGACAGAGGGTAGATTCCAAGTTTTTGTAGAAGACAATAACCTAAATGCTAACGGAAACGGAAAAGTTTTCTTGGCTGGTGCTTTTAACGGAATGACAGTTACTGGCGGAAACGTTGGGAAAGGTCAAGCGTTCGGAGATATGAACGGATATAACTTAACCTTAGTTGGTAGAGAGAAAGACGCTGCCGTTATTGTAGAACCATCAAATACCTCTGGAAACCCATTTGCTGACTTTTCAACTATTACAGTTGATGATGGCTCATGATAATACTATAATTCAATAATATTAAAGCCTCCACAAACGTGGGGGTTTTTTTTATATAAAACAATTTGACCTATTTCCTATTTAATTATATAACATTTAAAAACAAAACAAATGCCTACAAACAATATCGTAAGACAAGGCTTTAGAGCAATAGATGTAGCCAAGAGTGATTCAACTGATATTACTGGTGCAGACGCTAACAATCCAGCAGCTTTATATGTTGGTACTGGTGGCGATGTAGAAGTTATCACATTGAACGGAGATACTGTTGTTTTCCATAACGTGCCATCTGGTACATTTATGCCTATCCAAGTTACAAGAGTAAAGGCTGCAAATTCTACGGCTGACGACATTATCGCATTATTCTAAATAACGGATTATGTTAAACATAATTCAAAATACAATAGGAGCAATCCGTAGGGTTGGAGAAAGCGTTGTAAGGGCTGGTCTAAAGATGTGGCTACCTTTTACTAAGGCAGAGCCTTTGGGGGAGGAATTAATCACAAATGTGGATTTTAGTACCGATGGTACTCTTACATCATCTTCTTGGACTTTAGGTTGGGCAAGTAGTGATAATGATGGTACAAATATATCGGATGGAATTCTTAATTTAATTAATGACGATGATAGTGCTTTTGATGGTAGGGCTTATGCCACAAACGGGTTAAATGATTATTTATATTTAGGCTCTGGTAAAAAGTATGCAGTAACATATACCATATCTGAGAATACAGATAATGCCTCTTTGAATTTTTATTTTGGTACGTATACTGGGGCGCAACCGAATACAGTTGGAACACATACAGTTTTTCATACACAAAGTGGTGGCACGCTTAGCTTTATAGTTAGAAATGCAACTAACAATACCACAATTAAATTTAGTAGTTTTTCCGTTCAAGAATACGCACAAGAAACTCCAGACATATCTGGCAACGATAACAATGCTATTTTAAAGACTGGTAAGTGTTTAACATTTACTGGTAACGATTCAGTAGATACATCATTCCCATCAAGCAAGACAATCAAGACGATAGCGTTTTGGATTTATCCTACACATACATCATCAGCTGAAGCAATATTTTATGGAGGTGGTGGTACTGGTGGCACAAGAGAGATTAGGTTGGCTGGTAGTGATTCAGAACTTGAATCAATAAATGAGAATATTGTAATGGATACCTATGTTGATGGTGTTTATAGAGGTGTTACTTATGGGGGTACACCAGCACAATTAGAGTTAGACCAATGGCAAAGGGTTGTTTTAACGTCATCAACTGGGTTTTCAGTAGTAAACGATACCTTTAATATTGGGGATGGGCTTTATGCAGCAGATGGTCGCTTTAAAATGTCAGACCTACAAATCTATGGTGCTGAATTCACTACTGATGACATTGCTTATGACTACGCTAACCCTCAAAAGTTAGTTGCCGACAACGCAAGTTCAAACGTAACGCTTAACGATTTACACGCATGGTGGCACATGAGCGAGGGCGATGGAACTATTGCTTATGATTCTGCACCTTTGCTTGGGAAAGAGTTAATTGACCAATCAAAAGGCTTTAATGATGCAGAGTATTGGGTTACATCTGGAGAGGCAAAAGTTGAAGATGGTTATGGTAAAATCATTTCTTCTACTGGCGCAATATGTTCAATTGAAAATAGAGGTATATTAAGTGTTGGTCGAACCTATCAAGTTACTTATACTGTATTTAAAAATGTGATAGGTAATTTAGGAATTTATACTCTCTCGGACTTAACAATACCGAGTTCTATTGGAACACATACGTATTCTTTTGAAGCTGGTATATCTACCTTTATATTAAAACGTATCGGTGGTGGTGGAACTGAAATATGGTTAAGCAATATATCAATTAAAGAAGTCTATAACATAGATGGAGAAACCTACGATGGCTCATCTTTAGGTGCTACCTATGACGATGCTCAAGAGAGAATCCCACAGTTGGGTATGATGAACTGGAGTAAGGGGAGTAATTTGATTGAGTATAGTGAGGACTTTAGTAATAGTTATTACGATAATGCTGGGGTTACTTTAGATAGTGGTTACCTTGCGCCAGACGGCACAATGTCAGCATATAAATTATCTGCTGATGTTTCTGGCTCTGGTGCAGTAAACAATCTATTTTCTGGTATAGGTAGCTATTATAGGTCTATATGGGCAAAGACTACGTCTGGCACTGGCTCACTTTGTTTGCTTACGAGGTATGATAGTACAGGCTCTGTCGTTACAATTACAAATGAATGGCAAAGGTTTACTATAAATTCAGCCGATAGCTTACCAGATTATTTTTATATAGTTGATTTTAGGGGTGGTAATTTGGATGAGGTTATCCTATGGGGTGCACAATTAGAAGATGCTGATTCTGTATCTGCATACCGAAGAACAAACGGAACTGCCGTAACAGACGCAACACTTATCTCATGCGCTACCGATTCACAGAAAGACATCTTAGGCAACGCCGTAAGGGTAAAAGGTAGTGGGTTTAATTTAGACGGTACTGGGTATGCAGAGGTTTTAGATGATAATGTTTTTGACGTAGGTGTAAATGAGGCGTTTTCTATTTGTGGATGGGCAAAATGGAATTATCTATTACAAAATACAAGTAGTTTGAATGTTATATTTAGCAATGGTGCAACTGTCGGCTCTGGTAATAATTTTTCAATTAGTTCAAGATTATTAGGGGATGGAAGTAAGGTAGTAAATACCTTTATAAATGGTGCAGATATAAATTCTACAACTAATTACACAAATGGGGAGTGGTTTTATTTTGCCTTTACCAGACAAGCTGGTGGTGGTAATAATACTTGCACTTTATACACAAGTAAAATAGACCAGAACGGAAATTGGGTTGTTACAAGTGAGGGTACTACTGGTAATAACGCTGGGGTTTCAAATTCTTATCCAAAATTAATAGGGTGGGATGGTTTAGCTAATGATAGAAAATATCACGACTTAATTGATGATATTAAATTTTATGACAGAGAACTTTCATCTGACGAGATAGAGCAAAACTTTAACGCAACCAAGTCTGGACATAATAACTAAGAAAATGATAGGAAATATATACATTTGTTTAAACGAAGAAACGTACAACTCTGAATTGCCAGACTTGTTTTCACGTTATCGAAGAGCAGAATTTGACGAGGAGGGTGCTTTGGTGCAACTCCTACCGACAACCTACGCTGAAATGGGCGAGGATAACAAACGACAATATGGTCATGTTTTAACATTTACCAAAGATGGTGGCAACTTTTATATATTAGAGTTTAGTGCAAGCTGGTTAGATGGTGAGGTGTCTTATTTGCTTGGTTTAGGCGAGGGATTAGCATATCCAAACAATACAGTATTGACATCTGACGAAGCAGTTGAATTAGTAAAAGAAAACGCACAAGAATAATGTATATCTTTAGTGTAACAAGCGATCAAGATTACTCAGCAGAACTTTATGTTCCGTTGGATTATGACGTTGTAGGTCGTTCTAATTACTTTCTACTTAATACTACCAACTTACAGACTAATGTGAGTAGAAGCGTTGTATTAACAAAAGATTATTTTAACGAAAGAAACACTAAATTTAGCTTCACGTTCTACGCAGAGGATAACGTAGCAGAGGACAGAGTAGTATACCAAGAAACATCGTTCTTCAGCTACGATATTTATGAGCAAACGAGCGATACAAATACAGACATCACAGATGCGTCTGTAATAGCAAAGAGAGAAACAGGAAAGTTTTGGGTTGGTGGCGATAGCCAAGTTACCTACGTTAAACAAGCAGAGGCAAACCCAACTAATTCCGTATATCTAAAAATATGAGTTTAAGAATAGTAAATTTAGCAGCAGAGAAATCTCCAAAAGCAAAGGAATCAGCATCGAAAGAATGGGTTTCTTATGGGGATGATAACAACTACTTTGAGTATTTGATCGACAGATACAATGGTAGTGCCGTAAATAACGCAATTATCTCATCTGTAAGCGACCAAATCTATGGCGAGGGGCTATCATGTACTAACGAGAACAAAAAGCCCTTAGAACACGCAAAAATGAAGTCTATATTTAAGGCGAACGACCTTAAAAGAGTTGCAAGTGATTTGAAGCTACTCGGACAAGGTGCTTTTAACATAGTATGGAATAAGGGGAGAACGCAAATACTAAAGGCGAAGCATATCCCTATGCAGAATCTAAGACCAGAGAAAGCTATTGAGGGCGATATTAAGGCTTATTACTATTCAGATGATTGGTCGCAGTACAGAAAGGAGCGATATGCTCCAAGACGCATTGAGGCATTTACTGGTGCAAGAGGCGAAGAATCTCAAATAATGGTTATTAAACCATACGCAGCTGGATATTTTTACTTTAGCCCAGTTGATTATGCTGGTGCTTTGCAATGGGCAGAGATTGACGAAGAGATAGGTACATATCACTTGACGAATATCCAGAATGGATTTGCACCTACGATGATGATTAACTTTAACAATGGGCAACCTACCGAAGACGAGCAAAATCATATTGAGCGTAAGGTAACTCAAAAGCTACAAGGCGCAAAAGGTAAAAAGTGGCTTATATCGTTCAACGATGATACGTCAAACGCAACAACGATTGAGAGTTTACCAATATCTGAAGCAAGTGAGCAGTACAAGTTCTTAAGCGAAGAGGCTACTCGAAAGATATTGATAGGTCATAAAGTTACCAGCCCAATTTTATTTGGTATCAAAGATAATACTGGACTTGGAAACAATGCTGAAGAGATAAAGACTGCATCGCAGTTATGGGATAACACAGTTATTAGACCATATCAAAACATGATTCTTGAAGCTATCAATGAAGTGTTGGCAGTTAATGGTATTGTGCTTGACACATACTTTAAAACACTACAACCAATTGAGTTTATAGAAACTGATGGTTTAGATGCTGAAGAAACAGAAAAAGAAACTGGAATAGATCAATATAGTGCATTTAAAAGCCTTGACGATATAGATACTAAGCCTACCAATGAAATGATGGAAGAGGCTGAACGTGGTCTTGAACTACGCAGAGAATTTGGAAGAGGTGGAACAGAGGTTGGTGTTGCAAGAGCAAGAAACATTAAGAACGGAGATAATCTAAGCATTGAAACTATAAAGAGAATGTACTCGTTCTTTAGCCGACATGAAAAGGCTACCAAAGGGGGGCAAGGCTACAAAGTAGGCGATGAGGGTTATCCAAGTGCTGGAAAGATAGCTTGGCTGCTTTGGGGTGGCGATGCTGGATTCAGCTGGGCATCTCGCAAGGTTGAGGAAATAGAATCCGTTGAAGAGGATTTTAAGGATTGCAAAAAGAAAAAGTGTAGCGGTGGTAAATGCAGATGTCAAAACTATTCTAAAGAGGATGAGAAGAACGACATCATTGTAGCTAATGCTCTAATTGATTTAGGCGAAGAACTTAATCTTGACGAGTGGGAAGTTATCGAAGATGTAGATGCTGAAACACATGAAGAATTAGAAGCATATAAGTTTGCATCTACTGGGGTGGCAAGACCAAATTCAAAGAGCGACCAAGATGCAACCATTGGTGGTTATATGTACAAAGTACGATACGAGTATTTCCCTAAAAAAGTAAGTGCTAATTCAAGAGAGTTTTGTCGCAAGATGGTAGCAGCAGACAAGCTATACCGTAAAGAGGACATTCTTAAAATGGATAAATCAGAAGTAAATCCTGGGTGGGGCTTAAATGGTGCTAAGAAATATTCCATTTGGGAGTTCAAAGGTGGTGGGGGATGCCATCACAAGTGGCGAAGAAAGACCTTTAAATCACTAACTAAGATTGATACAAAAAGCCCATTAGCTCCGACAGTATCAACTAACAAAGCAGACAAAGAGGGGTACAGAGTGCGTAATCCAAAAAACGTAGCTATTAAACCAAAAGATATGCCCAACAGAGGATTTGTAAATAAGAAATAACATGGCAGTATTATTTGTAAACGAAGATAAATTAAAGAGTTCAACGGCAATCAACTATAATGTTGACACTGCCTTTTTGCTACCCTTTTTAAAGATAGCACAAGACAAGCATTTACAGATTATCTTGGGTACTAAGCTATACGATAAATTACAGAACGACATTGCTGGAGTAGATGGTGCAAGTTTAACTGGAAACTACAAGATATTAGTTGATGACTATATACAAGACGCTATAATACACTACGCACTTGTAGAGGCTTTACCTTTTATATCGTTCCAGATTAAGAACGGAAGCATAACGCAAAAGAATAGCGAGAACGGAACGGCAGCTACTCGTCAAGATGTAGATTACTTAGTACAGAAAGAGAGAGATTCAGCAGAGTTTTATGGGCAGAGAATCGTAGAGTATTTATGTAACGATAGCAGTTCATTCCCAGAGTATAGCCAAAACACTGGTGCTGACTTGAATCCAATATCGAACGCATATTATACTGGTATTAAATTATGAGATATAAGCCGAAGCAACATAATATAAAAAAGCTAAAGGTATTTTTAAAGAAATTGAAAGATGAAAAACGACTTGATAGAGTTAAATAGTATTAACATTGCAGCTTTGGGGGTTAGTTTTTCCGATATAGATGCAGCCTTAACTACTTTGGTTTTGATTACTGCACTTATTTACAACGTGCAAAGATTGATGAAATGAAGTATTTTAGCAAGAGCGAATTTAAGTGTAATGGTCATGTTTGTTATGACTTAATGAATCCAGAACTTTTAAAGAAGCTGGATTTAGCCAGAGGCATTGCTGACGTACCTTTCTTTATTACATCGTCATACCGAGATAAAGAAACAAACGACCGAGTAGGTGGCTCAAAAAAGTCTGCTCACTTGAGAGGTAATGCCGTTGACATACATTGTGAAAATTCCTACCATAGATTTAAAATAGTACAAGCGTTGTTAGATGTTGGGTTTACCAGAGTAGGTATTGCCAGTACATTTATACACGCTGATGTAGACGAAGAACTCACAGATTCAGTAATTTGGACATATTAACATGACAGGATGGGAATTAAGCTTAGGTACTTACACGGGAATACTGGTAGGTATCTGGTCCTCTAAATTTGAAAACGGGCATCAGCATTGTCTTTACTTACCTTTTATATTCATCGAATTAAATACTTATTATGATTGAGATTTTAAAATCAAACTGGGCTGAATTGCTGATCGGAGCAATGGCATTTTTTAAAGTTATCGCAAATGTAACTCCTACCGAAAAGGATAACAAGATGTTCGGCTATCTGGATGACTTGGTAAGCTACTTTATTAAAGATAAAAAGATAAAGTAATGCCCATATCCCCAACACTTGCAAAGGGTATTCTTGCCATTGTTCCAGAAGTATTCAAAGACAAACGAGGTAAATGGAGCAGTAAAAGAACTGTATCTGGGGTGTTAGCTGGTGCTTGTGTTATGCAAATAGAAGCTAATGGCTTAGATATTAACAGTTTATTGTTAGCATTAATCTCTGTACTGCCGTTATGCTTCTCTGTATTTGAAAAAAAATAACTATATTGAAGCCGTAACCAATTAATTTATTATGGCTAACAATCGAATACGCTTAAAGGCTCATGAACTTGAGTTGATTAAGCAACACCGAGCAAAGACCTTAGACAATATTAACGACAATACTGCCTTAGATCTACACCTAAAGGAGCGAGGTATTAAAAAGAAAGACGTTGTATCTGTCAAGCATTGGCAGAATATGAACGGAGAACTGCGTTTTTCTGTCGTTACAAAAGAGGGGCAAGGATTTAGTGAGAACGACCTACTTAAAAGGGTGGGCAAATTCATATCCGAACACGCACCTACCTACCCAAAGATTGACCACGTTGCTGGTAGGCATCTACTGGTCATCAACCCAGCTGACATACATATTGGTAAATACGCTAATCCAGACGAAACTGGAGAAGAGTACAATATCCCTATTGCCGTTACTCGCGTTTTAAAGGGTATTGAGGGCATTATTGCAAAATCTAAAGGATTTACTATTGATAGAGTTTTATTCTGCATAGGGAACGATGTTTTGCATATTGACAATGTATATAACACCACAACAAAAGGAACGCCACAAGATTGCGATGGTAAATGGTGGGAGCATTACGAGGTAGCTTTGCAGTTGTACGTTAAATGTGTGGAGATGCTTCGACAGATTGCGCCAGTTGATTGCGTACATTCAATGAGCAACCATGACTATCAAAGTGGATTCCATTTAGCGCACGCTTTAAAGAGTTGGTTTAGAAAGGCTGACGATGTAAGCGTTGACGCATCTGTTAACCATCGTAAGTATTATAGCTATGGCAAGAACTTAATCGGTCTTGAGCATGGAGATGGTGCGAAGATGGACAACCTACCCTTATTAATGGCACAAGAAAAGCCCCAAGAATGGGCAAACACTAAATATAGATACTGGTATTTGCATCACCTACACCACAAGGTAAAACATAAGTGGCGAGATGCAAAGGATTTTATAGGTGTTACAGTTGAATACCTAAGAAGCCCAAGTGCAGCAGATTCATGGCACAATCGCAAAGGGTTTACTGGCTCCCCTAAAGCCGTTGAAGGCTTTATACACGAATATGATAATGGTCAAGTTGCAAGATTGACACACTTTTTTTAGTATCTAATACACTGAAAACTAAGCATCTAAGAAATTAGGTGCTTTTTTTTTGCTTATTATTTTGTGAGATATAAAAAAATGTTTTATATTTGTATCAAACAAAAACGAAAAGCTATGACTTACTACCAAGAAATTTTAAAGCAAGTAAAAGAAACGACAAAAGGAGAAATTTACTACAACGAGGCAAACGGGGTTCAATACTTTAAAAGAGATGGAATCGGTTACAAATGGGATTCAAATTCTGATACTTACAAATCATATCAAACTGACGAATCTATGGCAAGAGCCATAAAAAAAACTGTTAATACTGGAATATAAACAAACGGGGGGGCAACCCCCCTTAATTAACCAACTATGGAACTACAACCAACTTACAAAATTGTCGGAAGCTATAAAGGGGATAACTATGAAGACCTTGACATAGTACATGGCGAAGATAACAAGGATTTGTTATTAGAAGAATACAGAAAATCAAGAGGTACTAACTGGCATATTGTTGCTTATAGAATAGACGAATAACATGGGAAAGCTAAAAGAATTATTATTAGGAAACAGAGGTCAACAATTAGACCGAGAGCAGATGTTAGAGATGCAACTCAACGCTCACTACAACGAACAAGCACATTACTTACAAGAATGGCATGAGGGTAAACGTACTCCCTTGAATAGTACGACGGATGAATACGAATATGTAAAACGACTAAACTATGGAAGCAAGTAAACTGAATGAATTGTATGTCAAGAATGGTTTAACTAAAGACGATGTATTTCAACACAAGTTTTTTACTATCATCAAAAGAAATGGTATTGATAAAATACAAGCAAAAAACAATATTGTTATAGAGTACAATTTAGATAGGGTTTCAGATGACCACAAAAGTGTAATCATAAAAGCTACGGCATATTATGGAGATAAGGTTATACAAACCTACGGAGAAGCAAACCCACAAAACACTACTGCCTCTTATCCAGTTGCTATTGCAGAAAAGCGTGCAATGAGTAGAGCGTGTCTTAAGCTTACTGGATTTTATGAGATAGGTCATTATGGAGAAGATGAGGCAGATGAATTTAACCGAAAGTAATATGCTGCACGAAATAATGAACATAGAAGCAAGTCATTGCTGCGAAGCTATTGTGTGGGGCGAAACTAAAATATGCTCTGCTTGTGGGGAGCATTGCGAAGTAGTATACTTAAACTATGAAAACGATGAATAAAACTGGAAGAGGGTGGCTACCCAAAACAAAGCTGCAAGATGTACTGCTTGATACCTACAAGACGAAGTCAGCGATCAGCACAAAGCTACAAATATCACAACCTACATTAATGCGTTTGTTAGCTGACGAGAAATGTATTACATTTAAGCAATTAAAAACTATATCAACCGATGCAAATATCAGCATCATAAAACTAATATCATTGTTATGAAAATAGAGGAAGACCAGATTCCGTTATTGCTTGAAATAGCGGCAAGGGAAAACAAAACGACAGTAGGTCGTATGAAATCAAAAGACCGAACTCGTTTCGTAGTTGAGGCGCGTATCATGTGTTATAAAATTTTAAGAGATAGTGGGTTTACCTTTGCCAGTATTGGTGCTTATTTCGACAAGCATCATTCATCGGTCCTACACAACTTGAGGCAGCATGAAAGAAACTACTTATCTTTTAACTACTACCAAGAAACATTTGATTCAATCATCTACGCATTGGGATATAACACCGAAGATAGTGTAGCGGACACTTTAATATTAGACCAATACAAAGAAAGGCTAAATGTATTAGAGGAAAAGATGGCTAACCTAAAGGGCGAAAACATTACGCTTAGAAGACAGTTGCAAAAAATACAGAAAACAAGTAAAATATTAACCAGTAATTTAAATCAGATATGTATTCAGTAAGAGGAAAAATCAGAGAGATCAAACCAGTAGAACAAATCAGCGAGAAGTTTAAAAAGCAGATTGTTCTGGTAGAGCAAAGCACAAAGTACGATGCCGTCATTCCGTTGGAATTTGTCAACCAGAAAGTTGACGATGTAGTTCCTTTATTAGAAGTAGGAGATAGCCAAAACTTTAACGTGAATATTCATGGTCGAGAATGGAAAGATAGATATTTTGTATCTATTAGATGTTACGGAATCAGCAACGACGATACAGTAGTTGCAGAGGGAAACGCACAAGGGCAAAAAGAGGGCTTACCATTTTAATTAAAAAACTAGATTTGGAGGTTTTATAGCCTCCATTTCTTTTTTATTTAAAAAACATTTTTAACTTTTGTTTAAACTAAACTAACTAAAATGAACATTTTAAAAGAAGCAAACAACATTATTAATGAAAGATCTGAAGAAAAGGAACGCATGTATGGGCCTTTTTCTGAAGGCATGGAAAGAGCCGCGGCGATAGCTAGGGCTTCTACTGGTAAAGATATAACTGCAGAAGATATGTATATATTTTTAGTAGCATTAAAGTTATCAAGACACTCTTACAATTACAAAGAAGATAACTTACTAGACGCGGTTGCATACATAGGAGCACTTAACAATTATAAGCAAAATCAAAAATAATAAGATTATGACTGAAAAATTTAAAACAGCTAACGATGCTTACGAGTTTTATTATAAGCAAATAATTAAAGAAGGCATTAATTTTGGAAATACTAAGGCTTTGTTTAATGTTGGTATGTATATTGAAAATCCAAAACTTAATACCATAACTAACTTTGATCGAAAATGGAGCGAAAAATATGCAAAAGCAGAATGGTTGTGGTATTTATCAGGAGACCCTAACATTAGTAAACTAGGAGAAATATATGGTAAAGTTCCTAAGATATGGCAGCAAATGGCTGATAAATATGGAGAGGTTAATTCAAACTATGGTAATCAGTGGAAACGTAGAGATCAGTTAAATAAGGTTATTAATCAATTAGCTTATAACCCAGAAACTAGGCAGGCTGCTATATCTATTTATGATGGAAAAGAAATAAATAAATATTCTCATGACACTCCTTGTACTTACGCTGTTCAGTTTACTATTATAGATAATAAGCTTTGTATGTCAGTGTACATGCGTTCTAATGATCTATGGTATGGCTTTTGCAATGATCAATACCAATTCTCAGAATTACAACAATTAGTTGCAGAAAAGTTAAATATTCAGACTGGTTGGTACTACCACCATGCTCACAACTTACATTTGTATAAAAAACATGTTTAATTAAAAAAAACTAAAAAATGGCTAACTTAGATAACCAGTGTAAAAATTTGAAAATTAAAAATTACAATTCAGAAGATTTTGATTTTATTTTTAATTTACAAAAAAACACTCAAGAAAAAACTTACAACTACGATTTTTCTAAAATGAATCTTAAAGAAATATCTAGTTTTTGGCTTATGAATAGACACGCTCTTTCTGATGAAATTAGCGAAATGTTTGATGCGTTAGGAGGTGTAGAAGACGGTATAGGGAATGCTGTATGGAAGCCTTGGAAGCAAGATCATAAAAAAGCATTAAACATGACTGTTAAAGATCTAAGCTCTAATGATTTTAAAGAACTAAAATTTGAAATTGTAGATGCTTTTCATTTTTTAATTAACTTTGCTGTTTCAATTAATATGACTGGTTCCGAGTTTTATAATATGTTTATATCAAAAAACATAGAAAACATTAACAGACAAAAAAATAACTACTGATGGAAAAACCTAACTACTATTCTATTTTAACAGCAGAGGTTAGATATGATAAAAGCCTTACGCCTAATGCTAAACTTTTATACTCTGAAATTACTTGTCTAACAAATAAAAATGGCATTTGCTGGGCATCAAACAACTACTTTTCAGAATTATATAATGTTTCAAAAACAACAATATCAAAATGGATTAATCAATTAGCGCTTAAAAACTATATAAGCATTGAGATGAATTATGTTCCAGGAACAAAAAGGATAGATAAAAGGATTATAAAAATAAGACCTACCGATCAAAAGTTCAATACCCCACAAAACTTAAATGGGCCTATTGAAGAAAACTTAAAGAGGCCTATTGAAGAAAAGTTTAAAGATAATACTACAAGTATTAATACTACAAGTAATAATAATATAGAGGGTAAACCCTCCTCGATCGAAGAGGTAAATAATTATTTTATGATGAAAAATTTTGATTTGTCAGAGGCAATTAATTTCTTTGAGTATTATGAAAACAATGGTTGGAAGCAAGGTAAGAACAAAATGAAAAAATGGAAACTGGCAGCTAATCGTTGGATGCGAAATTACAAGCCAAAGCAAAAGCAAGGTTTAGCATCTCAATATGGGTTTAGTATTAACAATCAAAAACAACTAACATGATAGGGAAAGAACCAAGCGAGGATTTACTTAACTTTTGTTTCGTAACTATCAATAAGGCATTATTTGAGATGAGCCAGAACAGAGCCGAAGAGGATAGAAAGATACTAGCTAACATTCTTATGAATGATTTAAACGATAAATTCCATAGACTTACAATTGAAGACGTTACAAAAGCCTTTCACAATGGAGTAAGGGAAGCTGACCAAATGGCTATCAACCCAAGAACATGGTTTAACTGGCTAAACAAACAGAAGTTAAAAGCCAACGCAGTACGAATAGAATCATCACAAGAGAACGAAAGGTTACAAATAGAGCAGAAATGCCAAGAGATCGACAGAAAAGAGGTGCTACGTGAGTTTATTGAGCTATGTTTGATTGAGATATACGAGCAGTATTTAGCTGGAGAGAAGTTTAAATTTCAAGGTGTGAGCCAAGTTTTCAACTGGTGTGAAAGTGTTGGGTTAATTTTATTATCTTTAAAAGAGAAAGAGAAGCTGTGGGATGAGATACAAGAGGAGATCAAGCAAAAAAAGAAGTTTGTACATAACGAGCGTAAGAAATTTCATCCAGTAATAATGTGCAGAGAAAAAACATTGATGACATATTTTAGTAAATGGCGAAAAGAAAACTTTGATTTAAGAACGGAAGCAAATAAACTATTATGAAGTACAATACAGACAAGCGAACACGCAAAAAAATTGACAAGTTACTAGAGCAGAATACAAGAAACGTTGCTAACTTTGGAACTGGTAGCAAGTACGATCTAAAAACTAAATCAGAATTTAACAAGGCTTGGACAGAAATACAAAGAGAAATACGAGAGTTGGATGCAGATTTTTACAAAGTAATAAAAGCGCAGAATTGAAAGCATTAGAGGACAAGCTACAAACGGCAGTAATAACATACCTACGGCTGGATAAGAAAGCATTGTATTGTGCTTCTTTAGGTGGTCAGTATCAACGCTATCATTCGCAAAGGATGAAAGCCAAGCGTACCGGATATGTAGCCGGCTTCCCAGATGTGTTTTGCTACGATGCCAGAGGTGGTTATCATGGTCTTGCATTAGAGTTAAAGGTTAAAGGTAATTACGCAAGCCAGAAACAGAAGAACTGGATTAAGAGATTAAACGAAAGGGGCTATATGGCAAAGGTATGTACTGGCTTCGATGATGCCAAAAAGTTTATAGATGATTACTACGATTTAGAATAATTTTTTTATATTTGACAAACTAAAACAAACTAACTATGAAACAGACACACAAAACAAGACTGCTTGATTATCTATCGCAGTACAAAAGCATCACATCACTTGAGGCAATTAGAGATTTAGGGAACACAAGGCTATCTTCTACAATACATAAATTGAGAAGCGATGGACACCCAATAGAAACTAAATCAATAAAAGTACCTACAAGGTGGGGAACATCCTCAAACGTGGCTCAATACATTCTAAAGAAATAGTTATGGAAGTAAAGATAGATACAAGTTGCAAAACTTACTTAGATTGCAGAGGTAAGTTTCCAGTAGGACACATTAAGGTCTTAATGAATCATTATGTAGATATGGCTGACAACCTTGAAAGACTGATAAAGGTCTACGAAGAAAGGATTAAGCAATTAGAAGCCTCAGATAACCCACACAAAGAATTTCTCATTAGAGAACTTAAAAACGTATTTATTGCTGGGGGGTGCGATTGGGAGCCAGAAAGTATATGGGATAGCCCGACTGGTGTTGAATGCGATATGCAACTAAGACATTACCCAGACGATAGGCTTGGACATTGATAAAGTGAGTAAGCTACTTGAGTGCTACAACTATTTTGAATCTTAATAGGATTTGAAAATCAGCTTGAGAGGGGGAGCGTGGGAACTCCCCCATCTTAAACAAAACTAACAATAATCTATTTATAGCTATGGCAGAAACTTACATTTACGCAGTCGCAATATTATTACCAATAGCGTACTTATTAGGTATGTACATCACAACGAAGTAGGGTGGTGGAACTGGCAAACACACCCTCCTGTCTCGAGGGCGAGGAATGTAGCAATACCCTCTTGGACGTTCGAATCGTTCCCCTACTGCTAAACATTAAAAACTAAACAAATGAGCAAAGAAAGAGAAACAGAAGTAGATACTACTTGGAATGAATGGCTTAACGACATGAGCGACAGAGATCAACCAGAAGCGTGTGGTGTAGATAATCCAGAGTGCGAAGCTTGTGGATCATGAGTAGTATAGAGAACAAAGTATGCATTAAGATACTTGACAGAGCAGAGGTCGGCGAAAAGAAATACGGCACTACAATGGAACGCACCGACCTATCAACGATTGACTGGATAAAACACGCACAAGAGGAAGCGATGGATTTATCGGTATATTTAGAAAAGATTCTGGAGTTATTAACAAAGGAACAAAAGAAAAAAAAATAACCTATATTAGCATTGTAAGGTTTTCACATTAGTTAGTTTTGAGAGGAGCGAGGAGTAAAATCTTTGTTCCTCTTTTTTATTTAGAGCATTATGTTAGGAAAAGGATTAGTAAATAGATTGATTTTAAAAGCCGTACGAAGAGGTAAAAAAATAAAAGTGATAAAACGCTATTTATATATGTATCATCAAATTAATATAGGCGACAAAGC
>Ga0208793_1000086_pt1 | contig 59107 bp, 86 predicted proteins | sample 17_taG_FD_184092 | JGI IMG/M metagenome (GOLD analysis project Ga0208793, IMG submission 184092) | Marine viral communities from the Subarctic Pacific Ocean - 17_ETSP_OMZ_AT15314 metaG (SPAdes) (version 2) | ecosystem: Environmental > Aquatic > Marine > Oceanic | place: Pacific Ocean | collected... | reverse complement strand
ACTAGCAGCGATGACAGAGCATCTGCGACAGAACGCTTAACCCTTGACCATTCAAATGGCTCCGTGGGCATCGGCGGTTCAGAAACAACGGTATTCAACGGCACTGGCGGCGATATGAAATTCGTTGCTATTGGTGATGACAGCACAACAACTATAACAAACAACAGTGACGCTGGGATTGCCATCGTAAACACCAACCAAACTGCTGGTAATCTAGCTGGTTTACACTTTGCTAGAGCAGACACAGATAATACGCCAAACTACGCTGGTGCGTCTATTGTCGCACAGTTCCCAGAGGCTCAAGTAACTGGTCAGTACCCAAAAGGTGATTTAGCGTTTCTTACATCTACAGCCACAAACAGCGCACCAAGCGAAAAGATGAGGCTAACGGCAGCGGGCCATGTGGGCATTGGGGTTACTCCGGCATCCTTACTGCATATCAAGGGACAAGCACCTGTTCTTACGTTGCAAGACACTGATACTTCTGGAACAACTAATATAGAATTTCAAGACAGTGCAGCAACAGTTGATGCCAAAATATCCGTAGGCAATAGCACACAGTTTATGGCTTTTGAAACTGCTGGCACAGAACGGATGCGCATCGACAGCAGCGGCTTGGTGGGAGTCAATGTTACGTCACTAAGCAAAAGATTGTCTGTTGGAGTTCCCCTTGCTGACACTGATGGTCTTGCACTTGTTTACAGCGGCGACCCAAAAGGCGGCATATTGCTAAACCCTGCTAGCGGTGAAGTGCGTATGGGAGCAATCAACTCCAGCGGCACTTATTTTCCCACCTTATATGCAAACAACTCAGAACGGATGCGCATCGACAGCAGCGGCAACGTGGGCATTGGGACGAGTTCGCCATCACGCTTGCTAGAAGTAAACGGTAGTGCAGCTTTTATTAATATTGATTCTGGAGCAAACAACAATCAACGTGGAATCGAGTTTGATTATGGCGGTTCGCAAATTAACGGTTCTTTAATTAACTTTGGTGGAACTGGAGAAACTGCATTGTCTGGTGGTGAATCTGGTTCATCAGGTTACTTTTTAACTTTTAAGACAAACGGCTCAGAACGTATGCGTATCACATCAGCGGGTGGCGTTGCTATTGGAACTTCGTCACCAATTAGCGGCGTGATGCTTGATATTCGTCCTACTAGCACCACTAGAATTATGAATACTAGAAGTTTCAACACGGGATTACAGTATCACCACGCTTTTGAAAACAACTCTGGGTCTTTAGTTGGTTCTATTGGTGTTAGCACAACAGCAACTGCCTTCAACACATCATCAGACTACCGCCTCAAAGAAAACGTGGTGGCTGACTGGGATGCAACCATACGCCTGAAGCAACTCAACCCTGTTCGGTTTAACTTTATCGCTGACGCAGATACCACAGTCGATGGCTTCCTTGCACACGAGGTGCAGGACATCGTGCCTGAAGCAATCAGCGGCACTAAAGACGGTATGATGGATGAGGAATACGAGGTCAGCGCAGCCACAGGCGACATCTACACGCCAGCTACTGAGGCTGTACTAGACGAGGATGGCAACGAGGTAACACCAGCGGTTGCTGAGGTTATCCATAGCACTGACGTTGAACGCCCTGAAGAACTAGCCGAAGGCCAGCAATGGCGTGAAACTACTGCGGCTGTTATGGGTACACGGTCTGTTCCTGATTATCAAGGCATTGACCAGTCTAAGCTGACCCCATTACTAACAAAGGCATTAATCGAGGCGGTTGAAAAGATTGAACAGCTAGAAACACGCCTAGCAGCCCTAGAGGCTAACTGATGGAAATGACCAGCCTTATCGACATGCTCATCGGCCTGTTCGTGGCTGGTTTAGCGTGGTTCCTAAAGGAACAGAATAGCGAACAAAAACGATTGAATATCTTGGTGAACAAGACACGTGAAGAATACGCAACTCGTGAAGATGTTCGCAACAATATGCGGCAGGTCATGGAAGCCTTGCATCGGGTCGAGGATAAGTTGGATAAGGTTTTGCAAAGAGACTAAGATATGGCTGCTCAATCCCTAGATTATTACCTTCCCGGTGCATATCCTCCGGGGGATAACCGCCGCGAAGTAAACCCCAAGTATACAGGCGGTCAGAAAAACGTGATGGAAAATCTAGGGGATTACACATATTTAGGCAAGCAGAATAGGACAGGAATCACCGGAATGGTAGACATAGTATCAGAAATGGAAAATGCCGCCGCTGGCAGCACCACGAACATGCCAACAGTAACCCCTACGTTTGTTGCAGAAACCCCCGGAACCACGATGGATGATTCCGGCTTGGTTATAGGTGCGGCCCCCACTGCCGGAACCGCTACTGCCGACACCTCTGGTTTAGCCACCACAACCCCCGCTGCTCCCGGCGCAGGAGTAGGGCAGGTTGGTGCAGTAACAGACGTTACATCAGGGCTTCAAGACTTGGGACCAATGGCTGGGGCGACCCTGACACCCACCGGCCCCTACGTTGACATGACAGGTGTACAGGCTGGCCCCTCTGCAGGGGCTATTGCTACTGCAGCAACAGACCAGCTAGACCCACGAGCAACAACCCAGTACCAGCTTGGGCAAATCATGTCATCCCTGCAAAGTGGTGCGCCAATGCCAGCATGGGCTGCCCCAGCGGTTCGCAAAATTGGTTCGATTATGCAGGCTCGTGGCTTGGGTTCCAGTTCGATGGCCTCTGCCGCAATGACGCAGGCCCTCATGGAGTCTGGGGTTCAGATTGCCCAACAAGATGCGAACAAGTATGCAACCATCCAGTTAGCGAACCTGAACAATAAGCAGCAAACTGCCCTAGCTAATGCCGCTACGTTCGCGGCGATGGACAAGGCTAACTTGAACGCCCGTATGCAAGCTGCGGTTACGAACGCACAGGCATTCTTATCCGTAGACCTGAAGAACTTGGACAACGAACAAAAAGCAAGTACCCTAACATATACTAGCTTGGTTCAAGGCATGTTCAAAGATGCTGCTGAAGATAACGCCCGCAAACAGTTCAACGCCAAGAACCAGCTACAGGTTGAAGAGTTCTTTGCGGAACTTGGCGCACAAGTCGATACCGCCAACGCAAACCGCGTTGCAGCCATGCGGCAATTCAACACGTCCGAAACAAATGCAATGTCACAGTTCAATGCAAATATGCGGGATTCACGGGATAAGTTCAACGCACAGATGAAGTTTGCGGTTGACCAGTCTAACGTTGTGTGGCGCAGAGAAATTAACACCACGAACACGGCTCTTCAAAATGAAACAAATCGTATAAACGTACAGAACGCCTATAACATGAGTCAAAATGCCTTGAACAATCTTTGGCAGTCATATCGCGATAATGCGTCTTGGAACTTTCAGAAGAGTGAAAATGCTTTACAGCGCGAACACGATATTGGAACGCTTGCTATGCAGTTCGCGAACAGCGAGAAGCTATACGACCAACAACAAAAAGATGACTTGGCATCGGGGATTGGTAATTGGCTGGCATCGTGGGCAGCTAGTCGTACATAAAGGAACAGTTAGATGAGTTTTTGGGACACAATTGTAGAGTACGCAGACAAAGCATGGGATTTTGTAGTGGGCGTAGAACAATTTACAGATGAAGGGGGCGACTACTCCATAGGGTACGAAGGGGGAGTCATGGGTTTTCTAGACTCAGCTTTTGACTATAGCACAGGAAGCTCCACTATTCTAGACGCCGCCGGAAGTTTTATAGGCAGCGGAGCCAAAGCCTATTTAAAGTCGCAAAAAGAAGGGGGTCCATTTCAGGCTCCTCAAATAAAAGCCCCAAAGATTACTCGTTCAGCATCCACAGTAGGTGTAGCAGGGTTAGCCTCTCTTAGAAACCCTGTAGGTGTGAACAATCCAGATGTAAGAGCAGCTATGCAACGACTGGCTCAACGAACCAACGTTAACCCCGATATGCAGTCTATTTCACAACAATACATGACAAAACGACAAGGTTCGCGAACTATAGGGCTAGAGTCAAGCTCTTTGGCTAGGGTTAGAACCGCCCCGGCAGCTTCTGTTCGAACAGAGTCCAAACAAGAGGTAGTATAGATGACCAGTATTGACCAGCGTTTTGGCGACAGGTTTTCTCCTGCGCCGCCGGGACATTCTTTAACTCAGGACAATTCACAATGGCCTTGGGGACAGCCTCCACAAGATGCTGACCCGGATGCTGCATTGGAGAAAACCATTGCCCGAATCAAACAGCCTAAGTTAAAAGATGAGATGCTAAAGCTGCTGATGATAGGTGTTTCTATCGAAGTTATTATTGAAGGTATTATATTTCAAGGGTTCCAAGAGGGCATGTTCACTCCCGATGTAGGTTTGCTTATGAAGCCGTCACTAGCCCTGCTTATTGCGGATATGGCAGAAGAAGAGAATATTCCGTACCGGTTGTTCGAAAACGACAATGCGGGTAAAGAGCGGGAAATGGACGACGAAACATTCTTCCGCATGATGAAACAAAACAACCCTCGCATGTTCGAGTTTGTTCAAGAAAGTATAAACTCAAAGATACGGTTAGGTATGATGCCAGAAGCACCTGAAGAAGATAAAGGTTTTCTAACTGGAAAGAAGGGGGCTGAATAATGGGTATTGGAATAGCATTCGCAACAGGTGCCTTGAAAGGCTGGACTGAAACCAAACGGGCAATGCGAGAAGCTGAAATAAAAAAAGAAGAAAAGGAAGCCGAACAGCAGAAGTTTTATCAGGAACAGTTTTTTGAATTAGCGGGTAAAAAGGATGCAGATTCACAGGCCTTATCTCAAGCTGCAAAACTTGGCGGCTTGGAGTACGATGTAACTGCTGCGAACATTATAAATGATGTGGAGTCTTCCTTCGGTTACAATAACCTACAGTTCCGAAAGCCTTCAGACAAATGGGATGAACATATCCTCCCTGACAATCAGATGCGGGCAGGTGGAACTTGGTTGCGAACCATGAACGGTATCGTTAACAACCCAGAAGAGCAGGCACGTATGCAGAGGCACTTTGCTAATAATCCGCAAGATTTAGCCGCGTTCGAAAATGATGTTTACAAATACGGTCAATATTACATTGCTGGTCAGCGTAAAACCAACCCAGTCACAGGCGACGTTGAATCTGAGTATCTGCATCCGGCAGACACATTCCCCGCTCTTTTTGATTTTACAAAGCGTTTAAAGCCCCCTGCTCTGGGAGAATCAAAGCCGGAAGACCAAGTAACCTTAAACCAGCAGGCTGCTTTGATAGAGAAACAGGTGCAAAGCGGGACTATAGCCAATCCTGAAAATGCCTTTGTGTTTACCTTTTTCACAAACGAAGGTAAAAGAAAAGAAGATGCTGTAGAGTTTTCAGACCAAAACCAAATAGATGCTCTGGGTCGGATAGCTGCCAATTTGAATTATGGAGCAGACAAAGCTGGTATTCAAAATTTCATAACAAACTTTTCAGATGTAGCCCGTGCTGAAGATGCGGATTCTGCATACGCAACTCTTTTGTCTGCAGTAGAAATGGAACAGTTTGGGTTTGGCGACCTACAAAGAACTATGGGCGGTAATCAAGCTATGAACCAGCAGTTCGCAGGGTACATCAAAGAAGAATTTGGTGGTGACCATCGTGCAGCCGTCCAAGCCTACGCTCCCCTAGTCAAGATAAAAGAAGATAGAACACCTATGACTGTGGGTACGCTGAAGAAAAGAGTTGAGTTAAAAAAACCAAAAGACTACTTTAAAGCCAACGGTTTAAATCGCGAACAGGTTATCGAACAATACAGCGCAAGTCAGACGGCTCTTCAACAACTGAAAAAGCTAGACGAATTGCTTGCCAAAGATAACACACCAACTGGCTTGAAAGCAGCCATGCAGCAAGTAGGCTTTGGTATATTTGGAGAAGGCGGTCAGCTATCTCAGTTCTTTGGGAGTTTTGAAACAGAAGACGGTACAGACGCAGCAAGCCTAACAGAAGTTGCGGTGCGTTCTGGGTTTCTTTCCCCTGAATCTGCCAAGAACCTATCCGTAATCGACTCTTTGAAACTGTCTCTTGCAGCACAGATGGCTCGCGCTGTTGACCCATCAGGTCGTCTGTCAAACCAAGACTTTGAAATCCAGCTACGTCGCTTGGGTCAAACGGGTTTGTTTACGTCTAAGCCGCAGGCTCGTGCAGGTCTAGGGCAGGTTATCAGCGATTTTGAGGACAACACCCGCCGTCTAGAAGTCTTGCACGAAGTTGCAACTGTTCCTGCAGGTGAGTTTACAAAGCGTGAAATTCGTATGTTGAAAGCCGATGCTGTTGTTCGCCGTATTGAAAAAGCCAATTATCGACCGGCGGCTGCTTCACCGGCTGCTGGGGAAGCACCTGCTGCTGGGGAACCTAAGACTGGTCTCGTACTAGACCCCTCTGGATACTATACAGATGGGCAGGGTAACTTCTTCACGGATGAACAGGGTACAAAGCCTGCATCTATGGAAGCGGTTTTAAAAGCAATAGGAATGGAGTCTTAATAAATGGCAGAGCCACAAGAAAATTCGAAGCCTGTTGCTGAACGGGATATCGTTGGATTCGACACATCAGGTGATGCTCCAGCTACTGCCGAAAAACCCCAGCGTATCTCCATTGCACCTGTAGAAAACAAGGTGATGCTCGACGAACCGGTTCGCGGCAAGACTACCGTTATGGACCCTGTTGTAGATGTCCCTACAACCGAAACTAAAACCCTGCAAGAACCCGCTGCTAAAGACATTCAGGCGCAGCAAACAGGTGCTGCTTGGGAAGATGTCCTTGCGGGTAAAGTAGCACAGGTTGGTGACATCAAGATTAACAACCGTGTCTTGGAGTTCGTGAACAGCAATCCAAAGGCCATGCTTGCCTTGCGTTCTGCGTGGGCAAGGTCATCTCAGCCACAGGTTCCCGGCGAGGATGTCATCATCCCGTTTGTTCGCGAAGGTGAAGTGGTTGCCAAGCAGGTTGTTCAAGACCCTATGATGATTCCGGCTGCGGAACGCTACGCCCAGAACCGTGTCAATCTTGATAATCTTGTATCTCAGTATGTGCCAGACGCAGCGGTTCGTCAAATCCTTGTCAATCGGTTCGAAACTGGAGACTTTTATAATTCCTTGGAAACACGGCTTGCCGAAGCTGGGCAGTCCATAATTACAGGTATTCCTATGGTTGGTATCATGGGATACAATGCAGCGGGTGCCTATGTTGATTCAAAGCAAAAGGGGACTGACTTTTCTACAGAATGGGGTGCCAGAGGTAACGACATTCAAAATGCTCTGAACTCCACCTACAAAGCCATAGATACTATATTTGGTCTTACGGGTGAGGGAACTCTAAATCCAACCATGAAGATGGCGTTTAATAAGGATATCCACAACGAATTTAAACGTCAACTAGACGCGAATGAAATCACTGAAGACCAATACAACGCCCGCGCAATGATAGAAGTCGATGGCGAACTAAAGCCAAAAGAGTTTATCACAGAAGAAGCAGCCGCGAACCTTATCGACCTAGCCTTCAATGAACTACCCCGTTCTGAACAGTTTGGGGTTATGTTCTTGGAGAACGTGGTTGGTATGGCAGGACCGGGAGCGTTGAGAAGTGAGCGAACCCTACGCAAATTAGAGAATATGAAGAACTCTAGTAAGTACGCAAAAATTCTAGAAGATGTTGACGACCCGTTCGAGGCTGCACAGATTATCAATCAGGCAGAGGGTCGCACCAAGATTAACCTAAACGCTCTTAGTATCGGGATTAGCCAGCAGCGAACCACTCAAGCTATGGGCCGCTTGGATGACGACCTGCGAAGCACAGACCTTGAGATGGATTCTTTGATTCGCAAAGGTGCTGCCACCAACAGTGCTGCGTACAAGGTGCTAGAAGGCAAGCGTCAGAATTTAATCAACCGCAAGATGCAGTCGATGTATACCCTCAAGGCGTATCCGTACTTGAAGCAGAATGTGGAAGATGCACTCATTCTATCTGCAGGACAGCTTGCAGGACGTGAGTACCTGTCTTCAGCCTACGATATGGACCCTGCATCTGCAGAGGCAATCGGATTGCTAGGTACGATGACTGTAATAGCACCGGCTGCTCGTTTTATAGGTGGTCAGGCTTCTAAGTTCCTATCTTCACCTAGAGGCGGTGTCGGGTCTAATGTATCTGCCGTAGCTGATTTTATGACCTTTGGAAAGTACAAGGGTTTTAATATTACAGACAATACCCTCAAGGAATACGAAGCAGCAACCGGCATTAAGCTAACTGCTGAACAGCGCAAGGCAATCAACTATTCTATCTATTTGGTGAACAACACCTCTAGCCCTGCAGCCCGTGAAAAAATCTTGAAGGCTGTCGATGATTACGTCGAGTTACAAGACCGTATTGTAAGTCGGTTCCCTGAAGAAGCACGAGAAAAGGCTACAGAACTGTTTACTATGTCGTTCGCACAGTCATCTAACTTAGGACCTCTTGCAGCCCTACACGCTATGTCCATAAATAAGATAGATGCCAAGAAACTAAAGAACATGGATGCAACCTATATGGTTGAATTGATGGAGCAGGCAGACGCACAGGTTCGCGCAACAGAACTTGCCTTGGACAACTTTCAAGAGTTTGTTCGGGTAACAGACGGTATTGCAGACCGCGAGTCAATCCAAGCGATGCTTGACAACACCCGCAATGCAACCACCAAGTTCAAAGATGATTTGAATCGCCGTTCGGAAAGCACCCTAGAAATCTTGGGCGATATCCGCAAACAGGTTCTTTCTGACCCGACCATTGATGTTCCAGAAGGATTTCTAGAGAACTTAGTAGAGGCCGACGTTGCCTTGAAAAAGCGTCTGGGCAAGATTGTTGATGAACGTAAAACGATTGGTGAAGTCGTTACGGATATCTATGCCGGTGTTACAGATAGAGTCACTAGCTTGAAGTCCCGCCGGGGTAAAGGACGTGGATATATTGCAGGCTTGTCTCGTGCTATGGAAGATGCCTTAGATGCTCATCTGGAAAGCATGTCTGCAAAAGGTAAGGCAGCATATAATGCGGTTCGCGAAGCCGCTAAGACTGCTCCACCTATTGATATGCACGATGCGGTTGTTGACTTGATGAGCAAAGCTGGTGAAACAGATATGGCTCGCTTCTTCAGTCCCGGTGGTCAGTTCTTTGCGGGACGTATGGGTCGTATCGGCTATAAGACATTCGATGATATGGTCAAACGAACCATTCCTGCAGAAACTATGGGCGAGATTAGACAAACACTGGTAGCTAACGGGTTCGGTCAAGAACTGGTCGAAAACATGTCAGACCTAGAGATTGCCCTCGAAATGCAGCGAATCTCGCCTAGCTTCCGTCCCTTTGCACAGGCAAATGCCTATGAGGTCGATGAGATGCGACGTTTTTTCCGGGATTATGCCTATGGTGTGCGTGAATCCAAGCCAGAATTGGGTCGTGAAGTCCAAATGTTCGCGGCTAACATGGATACCTTAATCCGTACTCAAGACGGTGAAACCTTCTCTCTCTTGACAAAAGCCCGCGAAACATACCGTAGTGAGATTGGCGACAGACTCCGCAGGGGTAGCACGGTTCGCAAACTAGAAGATGGTCGTCAAGGCCCAGAGAAAATGCAAGTCGATGCCAACAGCATGACGCGGTATCGTTACCTAAACGAACAGAGCAGTCCCTTCGGCTACATACGCCCTTTGACTTCTAAGATTACAGGTGCCTTGAACAACAAGCCTGCAGACCAAGCCGACATCCGCAGCATGATTGATAACCTTGCAACAGATTGGGGTGACCGTGTTGATGGACAAACTGTCTTCAATCTGGATACAGAAGAAGGCAAGGCAAAGTTCGCGGCTATTCAAAATCTAGTCAACGAACAAATCTACGCCGACTGGACAGAGCGGGCTATTGCCGTGTTCGAAAAGACAGACGGTCCTGCAAGTGTACTGGAGGGTGGCTACAGCTTCAAGAATCTTGCAGATGAAGGTTTGATGAATGACCTGACAACTGTAACGGTTCGGCAAAACGGTATGAACGTCGAAGTACCTTTGGTAAACTTAGGGGACATGTACTCCGAAGCCCGTGACATCAGCCGTATCATCCGCGAGAACAAGGCGGTTCGCAAACGGTACAAAGAGTTCGCAGATGATTTTGCAAACGTTGAAAGCCAAGTTCGCCGCAACGCTGATAACAATATCAAGATGGATGCAGATTCCTTGAACGCCCTTCAGCGGTTCACGGGAGATATAACACCTGACCAGTTCTACGACCAGTTTATCTTGAACGGTAGCGAAACAAAGTTCGACACTCTTCGCGACACATTTATCCCAGCAGTCGTCAAGACAGGTAAATCTGCAGATGAAGCAGAAGTTATGTTTGACAGGGCTGTCAGTGGTCTTGTATCAAAGGCGTTTATGAACCGTGGTGGATTAGCCCCTTCACAGGGTATGCGTATGACTGCCTTGGATGGCGGCAAGATGAAGGTTCGTCAATTCACAACACCAGAAGTCATGCTGGCAGATGTTCAAGAACATCGTGAAATGCTCGAAATGATGCTAGGTGAAGACCACGTAAGCTACCTTACAGACATTGCAGACTTCCTAGACCGTGCCGCTACTTCACAAGCACGTAGCGTAGAAGGTGTTGTCAAAGGATACTCTGTCAATGAAGGTTTGAGCCGCTTGTATAACATTAGCCGTGGTATGGTTAGCCCGCTATACGTCACTTCGGAGTTCGCAGTGCGTATGGCTGCACAATCCGGCATTGAGGTATTGCAGCTTGCAGCCGGTAACAAAGAAGCAGCCCGCATCATCAACAACATGTTCAAATACCCTGAATTGGTCACACGAACAGATGTAGACAACTTAAACGGACTTCTTGTTGAGTTCGCAACAACAGAACTAGCCCGTATGGGTCAGCGTGAATTACCTACCCTAATAGGAGATGAAAATGAAGCAAATACCGAAGGACAATAAGGGGCTTGCAAAGCTACCCAAGCCTGTTCGCAACAAGATGGGCTATATGGCCCGTGGTGGCAAGACCAAAGGCTACGCCTACGGCTCAATGGTTCGCAGCCCTATGGCGTCTGAAAATAAGATGATGACATCATTCAACCCAATGCAACCTCGTGAACAGGCTGGTATGCAACCTCCTGTAGACAAGAAGATGGCGGGCATGATGTACGGTGGAAAGGCCAAGAAGAAGAATGGCTACTAAAATCAAAACAGTTCCCGCACCCAGAGGCTATCACTGGATGAAGAAGGGTAGCGGATATCAGCTAATGAAAAACCCCAAGGACGGCTATAAGCGTCACAAGGGGTCTAGTTTACGGGCTAGGTTTAGGGTTCAGGAAACACACAAGAAGTAGCTAGATATATCTGCTAGACTTCTCCATCATTTCATCCCCAACAGATTTTAAATAACGCAAAAGACTTGCTACCTTGAAGGTTCCTTCATACTGTGGCAGGTCTTTTTCCATTAGGCGACTAAACTGTTCGGGGTCTACAGAATCCATATCCAACTCTATGTTCCCCTTGTCATTCATGTGTGCCGTGAACTTGAACAGTTCGGCTTTAGGATGCTTGTTGCTCATCTTTATACGCCTTGATTACATCTGTTGAAAACAACTTCTGGAGATTCAGAAGGTACATCCGTGAAGCGTTGTTGTCTCCGCCACTCACGGATTTTTTGTAGTCGAGGTTGTTTATGATGCGTTTCAAGGATGGTACGTCGAACACAAGGGTTGCAAAAGTGTCATCACCAATGCAAAGGTTGTGGAACCAGTAGTCTGCTTCTGTTGCTTCGATGCCGCTGGGCTTGCCATAGGATTCGTACTCTATAGCAATGTTCCCAGTACGCATCCACATACCGCGTTCAGATTTGACTTCAATCTTCTTATCTGTGAGCATGTCGGCAACCTGCTGTTCGCGAACCTTACCATAGGAAAGGTCTAAGTCGAACTTCTTGCGGTCACAAACTGCTGGTTCCAAGGTGGTCATGCCGCCTCTCCCTCTTCGTTATTTTCTTGAACAGATTCAACCAGCATGTTCGTAAAGGCAGACTGTGCTGTTCGAAGCTGGTCTATGCCAAACTGCGCCTGTGCAATCTTACCGTTCAAGTCACGAATCTGATTGATGACGTACTTCTGCTCGTCTTCCAAAGTATCAAAATCATACTCTGTTCCATCAATCGTAATGATGTCTTTTTGTTCTTCACTCATCTTTTTCTTCCTCAATGTTAGGTAACCAAACCTCTACATCTGAACCACATTTGGGACAGTGTAGGAATGTGACCATAATGTAGTACAAATCATCATCCCTGTCAACATCACTATCCCAAATAAGTTCAGTTTTGCAGTGCCAGCAGTTCATGCCGCACTCAAGTCCACAACTTCACAGACACCTGCAGTACAGGCTAGTTCCCGCGAACCACTGGTGTTGTCTTCCTTTTCGAACTCAGACAACTTATCCCAGTCAATCGTGACAATTTCCATGCGCTGCTTCCACTCTAGGTACTCATCAGCTTCTATGTCCTGATATGGAGCCTGTTGATATGTGTGGTCACTGTGAGGCAAGAACGATACGCCAGAGGCAACGTCAAAGTTCTCGTAGACCCACGCACCAACGTCCATCCATTCGTGTTCCTTTACGGACACGGTGATAGACGGTTTGTGTTCGCACCAGTGAATGGCGTATGTTTTCCACAACTCTAGCTGCTCAACGGCAGTTGTTTGTGTTCGTGTAACGGCACCATCTGGTGACTTCATTGGAAAGCTAAAGACGGTTGTTGAGTCCGGCTTCATAACGTCACGCTCTGCAGGGACACCGCTTTCAACAAGGAACTGTGTCAAGGGGTCTTTGTTATCGCCGCGAACGGTTCTGATGAAGTAATCGTTGTGCCTTGCATGTATCCCGCTCGCTGCGTCCACCAGTTGTGACACAGTACCCGACGGCTTTACACAAGTGATTGCAGCCGACTGCGGGATTCCAAGCATGTTCGCAAACTCCTTGTTCGTCTCCACTGCGACTTCGCGCATTTCTTCTAACCAACGCTTGCTGTCTACATTTTTGGATAAAACGGGATGGTCCATGATACCAGTCAAGGACACGCCTAACAAACGCTCTTCCTCTGTATTGTCTCTCCATATCTTCCTCAAGTATTTAAAATCAATTAAGGTTGACTGCAAGGTTCCCAAGATTGTAGCTATACGAACCTTTGCCTTCAGGCTTTCCAAAGAATCCGTTTCGCGAACCACTACTTCCGACAGGTTGCAAAACTGATATCCACGCAAGATAATCTCAGAACAAGGGTTGGTACCCCACATGTGTCCTGTCTCACGGCGACCATTGCGAGCCACTTGCTTGTCAGCAGCCTCACGATTGAACATGCCGCGCTCACCAGACTTACTGTCGTACAAGGCAAGCCACTCACGCATGAATGTACCCATCTCAGGCTTTGTCTTGTAAGACACAGAATTGTTCGCCAACGCTCGCTGTGGTTCTGTTTCCCACCACATGCCTGACTTGGCGTGTGCCATCTGGTCATCATTGAGGTTCGACAAACTGATGAGTGCGCTGCGACGAACTCCGCCAACAACCACAATCTCACCAATCTTACACATCAAGTCGTGGCACTCAATCGGGAACAGTCTGCGACCTCGTGCCTTCTTGAATATCTCAACAGTAAAGTTAAAGAGGTCAGCAAGGGGCTGTGGACCACTAGCACGTCCACCCATAACCTTTAGTCGCGCACCAGCTTCACGAACATCTGACATATCCCACGAAGGAACCTGACCAGCGTAGAGTAGTGCAATCAGTTCGCGGAGTGACTTCGCCCATCCGGGCTTGCTGTCACCCACCTTAATCACAGTATCTGAATCATTAAAGTTGTCGCTAACTACAGGTAGCTTGTCTACGTTTTCACGCTCTACAGAGAAACCAACACCTGTACCACACATCAAAATGTACATGCACTCATCAAAGGCACGAGGGCTATCTACAGGGATGTAGCTACAGTTGTAACCACAGACGTTATCCCGTGCAAGGGCAGGGCCTGCAGTCATCATTGCCCTCATAGATGGCATAACCTTCAAGGACAGGATGCCGTCTTCAATCTCTTCGCGAACAGAAGGTGGTAGTTCGACACCGCACTTACCTTTAACCTGCTCTAGCATGAAGGATACATAACGGTCTACAGTTTCACCCCAGTTCTCACGACGCTGCTCGTCATCTATCCAGCGGGCGTACCGTGACTTGTGAATGAATTGCTGATATGATGTTGGTAGTTGGTTGCTCATTTGTTCTCTCCTCGAACCTCTAATAATTTATCTAAATACCACTGCGCTTTCTTCAAATCCTCGTTACCATTTTTGTAACGATATCGCCAGAGATATTTCATTATGTTTCCTTGTAGGTAATACTCGAACCCATCAAGGGTTGCAGCTTGGATTGCATCTATGCACTCTGTTCCCGCTGCGTTGTAGTGAGGCGGACTGTTGACCATATCAACGCCGCCATAGGCCATCTTACCGGCCTGCTCATTTTCATCTTCCATACACTTCATGTATGCCTCGTGTCTCATCTGTTGTCTCCGCTGCCCTGCAACATGTTGCGATTCTTGCGGTCCTCTAGCTTGTCTAGATTTCTCTGTGCTACTTCTTCTAAGCTATAGCCTAAGTCCCGTGCTAAGATTGCAACGTACCATAGCACATCCCCCAGTTCCTTTGCAATATCATCTTTGTAAAAAAGGTGGGGTTCGCCATCACGAACCAGCTTCTTTACCTTGTCAGCAACTTCACCGGCTTCACCTGCTAAACCCAATGTCGGATACAGAACATTATATTCTTGCGGATAAACTGCGGTGCTTTCCGCCCGCATCTGATACTCATCTAATTTCATTGCTTCGTTCCAAAATCTACTTTAACTATGTTTTCATCACGACCTGTTATACGGTCAATACTGTCTAATTCTACGCCCTCTTCTTCTAGTTCCTTTAGCATAGTTTCTTTCATTTCCATAAAAGATATACGAGCCAGTCCTGCCTGTATGAGTCTGTCGAAATCATTCTCTAGCATCTCGACAATCCCCTGCTGCGCCACGAATCCGGCATCCATGTAGTCATCTTCATCGTCAGGTATAGCAGTTGTATCATAGGCTGACATTCTAAAACTTTCTTCGTCTGTCTTCTTTAGTATAATGTACCACCTGTCAGCCAGCAAGCTACCAACCTCATAATCCCTGTCATCCGTCATTTTTTAACCACTCCTCTGGCACACTACCCTCTGCCCATGGGAAACCATATCGGTTTGCCCAGTCAGCATAACTGGTCTTGCTACCCCTGTAAATCTTGTTCGTGGCCCGAACGAATACAAAGCGAATATCCAAGTCGGGGTATTGTTGTTTGATTAGCTGCATCTTTACCCTGTCACCCTTATCCAAATGTCCCTTCGCTTCTATATAGATATTCTGTTCAGGAAGATAGAAGTCGGGCGTATATGTTCGCGGCTTGGGTATGTATTGTAGCTTTGCCTGTTCGTACTCGAAGTTAATCTTCTTGTCCGCAAGTGACCTTGCAAGGTTAATTTCGAACTGTGAACGATATCGTGTTTTTCTCATAATCCTTGCAGCGGAAATCCCGCCTTCACCCCTTCTAGCCTTTTTAATAGATACTGTCCTACTTTTGGGGACCGTTTTTCTAGATGCGATATTTCTTTTGAGATTTCCATTGTCGGTAGGCATACTACCAATCCTTGTCGCAGATGATGAACAATGTTTTGAAATTCCTCTTCTATGAGTTTTATATCACGTGCTTCCGTGTCAGACTTTAAGGAGCCTTCGGATGAATAGTTATCCCGCAGGGTCAGAGGCAATGCTATCTCCAAGCCACGAACCCTTACAGTAGAACGACCACCCCCACGACGTTCATGTGACTCTACGAACACGCAGCGTAGTTCTGGATTCAAGTCGAACAGTTCGTGGGGATACTCTCGTGTGTACAAGACCGGCATCAGTCTAGTTCCCGCTTCACAAGCTTTGTGTACCAGACGTGAGGCTTGAACCGTGCCTTAGATGTTATCTTCGGGGCTAGTTCTGCGTTCTTCCAGCACTTTGTTTTGAAGGAACAGAAGGTACAGGTCTTGGGCATCAAGCGATTCCCTGTCTCTGTTTTCTGTCTGTCGATGGTGACTGTCTCAGGAACAGACTGGAATGGTACCTTGAACGGTGCATCATTGACGATTGCTTCTACCCGCTTGTTCGCATCCTCAAGATATGCCTTGCGGTCTTCAGACTGTTCGCGGGGTGCCTCTACGAAATCCCACTCACCTGTTGACTTATTGATTACAATCCAACCACCAAAGCGTTTACCTTCTGATTCACCATACAAGTGTCCCTGCATGACGTACCCAAAGGGGTCATCATCTTTGATAACATCGTAACCACCGCGTCCAGAAAACTTGTTGTCGAACGACCATGGACTTGCTGTCTTGATATCCCAGACTTCTTCTTCGCCATCAATGTTCAAGATGACATCTAGGGTTCCGTTGACGGTCTGTCCACCCAGTTCGAGGGAACACTTCTTCTGTTCCGCAACCACGTCTAATCCTGCAGCCCGCATCACAAGAATTGCAAAGGCTTCTAACAGGTCACCAGTTGCGAACCGCACGATATCATTGTAGGCAACATCTTGTTTGTTGCCCTGCTTCTCAAGTTGCTGTTGACACAAGGGGCGACCGACACCGGACATACGAACCCGGTAGTCTCCCCTACTAGAGAACTGCTTTCGCATTGCTGCTTTGCAATCCTCGCCAAACTGTTCTATCAGATGTTCGAGGCGAGAGGAGTCAATCTCCCCCCGCCCCGCTTTCTGTAGGAAGTCTTGGACTTCTACGAGTTGTAACATGATTAGCCAGCCAAACGCTCTGACAAATCAATGTCGTCTGACGATGCTGAAGCTTTTGTTGCTGACTTGTACTCTGCGAACACAGTCTCGTTGTGAGCCATCACAGTATCCGCAAAGTCTTTCATCAAGGCTTTGTCGCTATCCGAACCTGAAACCTCTTTCACCAAGGAAAGTTTCGGTGTCCAGTAGATTACGCCGCCATTCTTCTGCTTCTCTGTCGTGAACTCAATCAACGCCTTGTGCATCAGAATCTTACGGTCTGTAAGCTGCTTCTGAATGAAGTCGTTAACCGGACGGTAGCCTGACCGCTTGAAGTACGCCATGAACGGCATCTGCTCAACAGGTGCAGAAGTACCATCTGCATATGCTGCTTCGGGTGCATCTATAAGGCCATAGATTACCTGATTACAGCTAACCGAACGGCTCAACAGAACACGAGGGTCATCTTGACCTAGTGCCTCTTCTTCTTGACGAGATAGCCGACCGCACTTGTTGCCGCCCAAAGTGTCAGGAAATTCACCGGCTAGTTTGCGCTTCTGTACAGACTTACAAGAGAACTTGCCTTCTTCTTGGTCCCATACAGACCACTCAAAGGTTCGCAGCAAGGGACGGATTTGTACCTTGTCTGCATACACAGGGGCTGAACCGTTCCAGATACGCCACGAACCACGCCGCAGCAATGTACCATCATCAGTCTCTGTGTCATAATTAATATTTAGTCTAGGCAAACCAATCTTGGGCTTGTTGTTCGGGTCTGCCTGTCCACTCATTTCCATGAGGGCTTCGTCGTTATCTGACTCGAATGCAGTCAGGAAGGTATTCATTTCATCATTCAACATTTGTAGTTCATTGCTCATGTCATTTCTCCTTAGATGAGCGTTAGCGTAAAGGGATTATACAGTTAGTACCTCTTCCAAGTCAAGCCAGTTTTTACCCATTTTTAACTCGATACCGACTGGCATGTCATAGGTAATCCCATACCTATTCTTTGATTCCAACGGGATAGCTAGCATACATTCAGCCATCACGTCAATACATTTTTTTTCTTCACTGGGGTATACATCCATGACGATGGAATCGTGAACCGTGTTGCAGATAACCGAACGCAAGTTCAGTTCGCGAACTCGTTTGTCTAACATAATCAAGGACATAGGCAGTAGGTCAGCAGTTGCGAACCCTTGAACAGGGTAGTTGCATATGGCGGTACGGTCTGTTGCCGCACCCCAATCAGTCCACCTTGCGTGAGGGAAAGCGTATTGTCTACCTGAAGGAAGCTGAATGTATTTCTTTGTTACCGCGTGTTTCTGCAGGAACTCATGCCACTTGGTAACATTGTTATACTTTTCCTTAAACGCATTGTAATATCGTTTCTGGTCATCCGTACCCGACACACCGCCATACAATGGCTTGAAAGTGTGAGCCTTAGCATCTTGCCGCGAACATCCTATAACACTGGCAGTGTAGCTATGCACATCTGTACCGGCATCCACATCAGTCTTGATGCCCTCATCATCTGCAAGGAATCCGGCTACCCTAAACTCTAGCTGGGCATAATCACCCTCTAGGATTGACCCACCCTCGAACCGGCTTTCAACAGCCCGCCTGATGATAAAGGTAGTACCTCGTGGCATGTTCTGGAAGTTCGGGTTGCGGGATGACAGACGACCAGTAGCCGTGACACACTGCATGAACTCAGTATGGATAAACCCCTGCCCATCCATGTTGTTCTCCATGCCCTCAACAAAAGAACGCAGATAGGTTCGAACTGCACTGTACCGAATGTAAGCTTCTGCAAACTCACGGGCTTCACCCCGCAGGGATGTGAACATGCTTTCCAAGGTTTCTTTATCTGTCTTGAATCCTGCGGCAGCCACATCATAAGGGTCACGAGGGACCAACTTGAACCCCGCAACCTGACCTGTCGATGTATAGCGCACACCAGCCCCCTGACAGGGCTTACAGATGCGAATAGCCTTTCCTAGCGTTCCGTCCTTCTTGCGGGCTGTATAACGCCCCACGCCCCCGCAATCGGTACACTGACTGCCACGTGTCTTGAACAGCACATCAGTCTCGTTTACAACGTTGCGTTTGAAGTCGGCACGGCTCATGCGGGTACGACGTTTTGGTTTGCGACCAGCCCCGCGAATCTCGTGACCCAAGTTGAACACACCAGCCCAGCGGGACTTGTCCTTTACCTTACAAGAATAGAACAGCTTGGAACGGTCATCAGGGCTGTCTAGATTGATGGGCGTGTCCCCCATAGCTTCCGCAGCCAGTTCCTGTAGCCGCCGTTCGAGGGTAAACAGTTCATCTTCATACTCGCGGCGAATGTCCGCAAGTGTTTGTCTGTTAATCTTGATGCCGTTCCGTTCGATGCGAGACAGCACATCTGTCATCTCAAGCGACAGACGCAAAGTGGGCAAGAGTGTCTGGTTGTTCATTGAATAGTTCCTCAAATGTAGTGCCAAAGGCTTCGAGTTGTGCAAGGGCTACTTGCTCTGTGGAAATGACATCAGCCTTTCCGTATGTTTCTATTATTTCCCAAGGTATGTCGTAGAAGGTCTTGCCTTCCTTAAAGTACGGCGCAACGAGGTCTTTCTCTTTTTGCACATCACTATACTTTTCTGCAAGAGCAGCAAGTGAAAGAGGCCACCTTTGGGAGCGGGCAAGAATATATTCTGCAACCATTGTATCATAGACGTGTCCTTCATAAACGAACCCGCAGTCGCGAATCCAAGATAAATCAAACTTGATGTTTTGTCCCACAACCACATCAGCTTTGTCAAGAGCAGCTTGGAACAGTTCGAAGGCGAACTCATGTGGTTCGCGAACACTGTGGTAATAGCAGTGGTAATGGACATGCTGTTCGCCAAGCCACTTGTAACCATTTGAAACCAAAGAGTTTCCGAAGTAGGGCAGGGCGGTTGTCGAACCATTGGCTTTGGGTTTGTGGGTTGTCTCCACGTCGAAGGTCAAGACATTCATTAGTAATACACCCCCCGCTGCACATCAATGTGGCTGGTGAACATACCATGCCAACCATTGAGTTTGTTCTTGGAAATGCAGATGTGCCGTGTGGTATTTTCTTCTTCTGATGTTCCGGTCTTGCCAATGCCGATGATGACATCTGCTTCACCTGCCTTACCTGTTCGCGAACCGTCTAGCATAGCATAGTCGATGAACTGACGGTCATGTGCCTCGAAACTGGCCTGACTGACAGACCATATCAAAAGCTTGTTGCGCTTGGCAACCTCACGAGCCACGACATATGTTTCCTTCAGGCGTTCATCCCCACGGTTAAACTCACCCGCAACCCGAAACTTATCTAGCTGGTCACAGAACATAACGTCCGGTTCGTTTAGCTGGGCGAACTCGTTTAGTTCTTCCATAGATGTACCAACCGAATCCATCACGGTGAGGTATGGGGCAATCTCTTCTGCGTACCGTTGGGACAAAGCATCAGCCCCCGCCTTCATCTCTTCTCGTGTCAAACCAAAGAAGCTTTGAATAATTCGCAGCTTGATTTTCTCTGACGGTTCTTCGTTAGCCCAGTAGACTACCTTATGTTTTTGCTTGATGTAGCTGGCGGCAACGAAGGCACAGAAGGTTGTCTTCCCCACTTCTGGGCGGGCAAAGATGATGCCAAGGTTGCCCCTGTCCATGCCCCCAAGGTGTTCGCTCATTAAATCCCAAGTGAATGGGAAGTCGGGTTCGCCAACTTCTTCTTCCATTAGCTGAACAAAGTCTTTGTCCATTTCACTGTAGGTTGTCTTGTCGGACATACGCCCATCTTCAACCATATCAATCAGGGTCTTGAGTTCACCAAAGTGTTCAGACTCTCCAGTGAAGATGGCAATGGCCTTCTCTCCAATCTGCCGCGCACGGTCACGAACCCAGAAGTTCTTGGTCACGTCTAACTCTAGGTCACCAGCTTCACTAATGTGTTCGCTAAGTTGTGTAATGATATCAAACACTTCCTGCTTTGCACTAGAGGGCATTGCAGGATTCCTATCCATGAACAAGGAATCCAACTGGTCACGCGACAGGTTCGTTCCGTAATTCTTGTGGGCATATGTTATCGTGTCGAACAAGGTTGCATAACGTCCCTCGAACATATCGCGAGTGACAATGTTCTTCACCCTGTTGTAAAAATCATTATTTAAAAGGAACCCCAGAACCTGTAGTTCAATCGAGGTATTTCTTGAAGGTTGTGATTCGTTCATCATCTGTCATATCTTTCACATCTTTGTTTAAAACAACTAAACTTGTTGGCCTTATGGCCTGCATCCTGCGAACCAGTTCGAGGGCTTTCTTTGTAGCATCCTTGTCCAAGGCAACGAGCAATCTATCATAACGTCTCAAAGTTGACAAGTGGCTGTCCTGTAGGTTGGTTCCAAGAAGTGCTATCCCCGAAAGAAAACTAGATACACTGCAAGCACTAGCACAGTCTTCCAGAATAACACCGACACGGTTAGTTCCGCAGACGAAAGGATTACCTGATTTTCCATATCTCCACCATTTTGGTTTTTGGTTAACAAGGCTACGACCAGCAGCATCAACAGTTCGCCTACCGTCTTTAATCAGGTAAACAACACGGTTCATTCTGAAGTCGTAACGAATATCGACACGCCCTGCAAGGTACGCATCATAGGCATTGACCCGCTTTAAGTATCGCACAGCTTCTTCACTGCGGGATATGGGGACAACAGTATCGGGAAGCTGGAACTCCGGTTCGCAAAGTGGTTCGCGAACTGGCGTTGTCTTTTTCAGCAAGGGGTGATATGGTGTGTCGGTTCGGATTCGGAATCCTGTTCGCCCACGAACCCCACAGTCTGCATGAAAGCAAAACCACAATCGTTCGCCGCTAGTATCCGAAACACTAAAGGTATTCTTCTTGCCGCAAGCAGGGCAGTCCATCCGCAGACGACCTTCCGATGCTATTGACAAACCGTTCACATAATCTTTTAACCAAGCTGTCATGGGCTTCTCCTATGACCAGACAAATAACCCACAATAAAAATTGTGTCAACAGCATTTTTTTAGTTGACGAACACTTGACAGCCGTGATACGCATTATGAACAGTAACCATACAGGTAAACCTAATATGTCTTTTACTATTAAAATAAACCCTATAGCTAAACTATTAAGGGATAAAAAATACAAACATAAAACTGTTCCAGATAAAAAGAAATCTAAATTAAACAAACTTGCAAAGAAGGAAATGGATGATGGGAAGACCAGCAAAGATACCTGACCCAACAAAGACGTATAATCTGCTAATGTCTGTTGAACAATACGACAGCCTAGCAGGACACGCTGCACGATTGCAAAAGAAAAGCTTGGAGCAAGTTAGTGTAGGTGATTTAATGCGTGACGCGATTGAACTTTACATTGAAGCATTGGATGAAGATAATGACGCAAGCATCTCTACAAACTAAGAAACCTGCCATTGAAGTATGGAAACGCAAGGACGGTTCGTGGATTGTCAACGCACCTATCTCATCTGTTCGAATCGGTGAGACTGACCGCGAACAGGTTAAGAAAAAGAATTGTGTTGATTATCTACTGGACATTTCCGTGTTCGTGGGAAAAAGTGAAAATGATTGCAGAAAGTGGCTTGACAGGAACCGTCAAGGCTTGGTAAAACTGGGGACACCTTACGAGGTGGCACAGTCCTGAAGTGGAGAATGTCGCTGAAAAGCGACCGAAACAGCAGGATTTTGAGTGTGGTAACACACTGCATAAAAAGAGTTAGAACAGATTGCTTCATGGCGATTACTCTGGACTCTTAATAAAAGCAGGGGGAGTGGTTACCCTTTGTTTCCTTGGTTGGTTGGGAAGCGAGGTCAGATTTATTTCTGGCCTCGTTTTTTTTGTTGACACCCCTTTTTGTTTCCGATATTGGTTATGTATCAACAGCCGATGGAGAAGTGAAATGGCTAAGAATCAAAAGACTGAATGGGACATACTTAACGATAATCGTATCAATGTTTGGAAGACACTTTCCCTCGAACAGAAAAAAGCACTACACGGTTTGCAAACTGCATGGGAAGAATTGCAAGGTAGCTACAGAGAACTGTGCCATCCCACCTTTGATGACATCATAAAGATGGATGACGCTTATTATAGATTACGCCGCGTATTGATTGAAGAGTAGGAGAAAACCGATGGCTAAAAAACTAACCCACGCAGAATATGCAGCTAAACACACAGAGATATTTGCTCGCATGTCTGCAAACTTTCTAGCCACCCCTTTGCCCAGTGATTGGGATACATGGGAAGAAGAAAAACTAGATAACTTCCTTAGTGACAACCACTGGCAACCGTTCGAGTATTGGGATGTCAACGATGTCTATGAGTTGATTGACCAGCTAACGATTGACGTTATGAACCTGATGGGATTGGAGATGGGTAACGATGGCTAATCCCTCATGGTACGTTATCCAGCATCCGTTCACTCGACCAAACGTCAGCAACCCCTATCCATCCAGTTCGTTTGCCCTAGATGCAGCGGACAGGATACACGGTGAAAGCCTGCGCCGTGTTCGGATTGCAGACAACGAGGTTTGGATTGGTGGAGTTATTGTTTGCAGTCGTAGAAAAGCTATGGCATATAAGTTTAAGATAAAGGATTGGGAAGGACGCTATTATGAGCAATCGCGGTGATTATAAAGTCCGTGTTCGCGTTACTACTGAACGCGAGGTTATTGTTGAGGCAGACGGTTTTGATGAGGCTGAGATAAAGGCAATGGTAGAAGCAGTTACCCTAGTCGATGGATACGATGCTGAAGTTCTTTGGGCTGTAGAACATGGAAGCCTAAGTGATTGGGAGAAGAATGATGGCAACGATAACTAGAACCTGTCTTGCTTGTGACGGTGGCGGCATTGCCGAATATGACAAACCGGTCACAGACTTTGCGAACGGCGGCTGGATAACTAGCACCTATGGTAAGTGTGATGTTTGTGATGGTGAAGGTGACCTGCACGTTCTATCTGAATTTACTAGCTTGGATATCTTGGCGTTCCTAAATGAATCAGCTAAAATTCTAGAGGATGCCGACATAGTTGACAGTACGTTGGATGACATATATGGTCACGTTAAGGACGCAAAAGATAAGGTGCGTGAATATATCAAATTTCATGGTTACGATGGAGATGACCGATGAGCCAACCAAACAAACTACTCGACCCAAACAAAACATATTTAATCGGCGTATGGGATATGCCAATCTTTGTTATAGATAGTGAGACAGACGAACCTGTTACCAACCCCGATGGCACTGTTGCCTTGTTTAATATTTCAAACTATGATTATTCATATCTTTGCGATGGCGTAGATATAGATGAATTAGAATTGCGGGAAGAAGGAGACGACTATGATGACTAAAACCGACAAGATATGGCTGCAACTAACACACACAGAAGCCAATGCCCTGATGGTGATGCTAGACAGTGAGATAGAATCTTGTCACAACTACGGTGGTGGCATCGACCTAGATAACTGGGAAAACATAGACCTAGAAGCTTACAAGCTGCTGGCGTTTCACAAGTTCAAAACGTGGTACATGGAGAATTGCGATGGGTAAGGTCAAAGCTTGGGCGATGCAGCTAGAAGAAGACTTCTGGTATCTTGCTAACAGTAAGATAGGCAATTGCGAATATTTCGGTGAGTTTATGCAAGAGATGGAACAGCACCGCGATTTCTTGGGCTTGCGTGACGATAGAGAATATGCTGATATGTTGCGTGAAGCTTGGGACAATTACTGGAGTAAGTACATATGAGAACCGCTTATGAGTGCCGCCATACGCTAGCATACGCTTCGCCAAGCGCAATCACCCCACGATACCCCAACGCGGCAAGCGACCCCCGCCTGACAAACACGGCTGACAAATACTTCACGCTAAGAAGACAAATCCGTGACAAAGAGTGGAGCCGCGAACCGGTGACAAACGCAGAACGTGACAAACTAGCCACACTAAAACAGGCATTGAACGATGACAAACACTACACGCCAAACTTCTGACAAATCGCCCACGCTAAAACGTGACAAATCAACCACGCTAAATCCTGCGTATCGTTGCGATGATTGCGGGGAACCAGCGATGGTTCGCGAACCGGTGGGGCTGTCCTGTCCTAAATGTTATCTAAAAAAACAAGGGCAGCAAATAAAGGGGCTTGACCATGCCGGTTATTATCCTTAATGATAGGTAATTAACAAACCAACAAAGGAACCCGAACCCATGAACCATTCAGTTTTAAAAATATCCAAGATGACCGGCAAGCTTGCAGGCTTTCACGCAATCAGCACGAACACGCTAACAAATGATTTTTGTAAAAAGATGTATAGCAGCGGTAAGGAAAATTTAATCTGCACTAAATGCTATTCAATGGAAATGTTGCAGGGGTTGCGGAAAAATTGTGCGCCAGCTTGGCAGCATAACAGCGACATTTTATCAGGTGGAATAATCCCTGCCCATATGTTGCCAAATATTCTAGATGCCTTTTTCCGTTTTTCCGCCCATGGGGAATTGATAAACGAAACGCATCTAGAAAACTTAAACCGGATTGCCGAATATAACCCGCATTGTACTTTTGCGCTTTGGACTAAACGAAAGGATATTGTTCAGAAATATTATCGGCATAACCGCAAGCCTGAAAATATGATATTGATTTACAGCAACCCAACAATCAATCGCGTTATGGATAACGTGCCTGAGTTTTTCGACCGGACTTTCAATAATGTTGAAAAGCATTTTAAAGGAATAGAACAAAACTGCACTGGGCAGAAATGCCGCGATTGCCTGCTTTGTTATACAAAGGGTAACGGTGTGACCCAAATTGTCGAAGCGGTCAAATGACAAATCAACCACGCTAAACTTTTTGATTGGGGCTAGTATGTTACCTGCAATATCCTTGGTGGTTCGGGGGGATTGGGTGCGGTATTAGCAAAGGGTGTCGCGAGTCGCGGGGCGGCATCCATCTTTTTTATCTGAATTTTATTGTTGACCGATTCGGCGGCGGGTGGCATAAACAAATCAAGGCTGGTTGCAAAGACCATGCCAACAACCAATAGAAGGAATAACCAACCATGTTTGATTTAATCCCAACCCAATCCCTTGATAATGCAAGGGCGAAAGGCAGCGACCTTTCATCTGTCCATCATGACGTTTTTGACGTTGCAGTGTATGAGCAGTTCGCCAGCTTCGAACCGGTGCCAGTTGAGGCCGTTGTCACAAATGCCGATGGCATTGTTGAGCCGCAGCGCATGCCATACCATGCCTTGCGTAATACCCGAACGAACCGCGTTGTTGATGTGGTGCCGTTCAATCGTGAAACCTACAACCTGACACCCCATGCCGAACTTATGCTTGAACAATCCAGCATTTTGAACGGTTCCGGTTTGCGGGATTATCTGGGCAATGTTGAAGTTTGCGACCGTATCTATGAAGAGGGTTTGCGGGTTCATAGAACAATATATTTTCATGACCTAGTAGACCGCAGCCGGACAAGAACAGGCCAGCAGGATGATAGCCGGTGCCGCTTGGATATCTTTAACAGCGTAGATAAGACTTGGACGCTGCAAGTGTTCAGCGGTGCATATCGTGACCTTTGCCGCAATACGTTGGTTTTTGGCGGGGAAAAGGCATATCATCAGAAAGCCAAACATACTAAAAACATGAGTACAGGCGCACTTATAACTAAAGGCGTTTTGGGTCTCGAAATGTGGGATAATCAGCGGGACACAATGCAAATGTATCGCGAAATCGGCATGACTGAAAAGCAGTTTAATGACGTTTTGATTGATTCCGGCATGATTGATAAGGCGGGAAAGGTTGCCGAAAATAACGATGAATTGAAGGTCAACCAAAAGAAGCTTGCCACCTTGCTTGACCTTTACAGCAAAGAAACCCGCGAACTAGGCCATACAATGTGGGCGGCATTTAATGCTTTGACCCACTGGTCAACACATTTGCCGGATGCCAATAAGGGCGGGCGGATTGAAAAGAAACAGCTTGATAAATCAATCGCGGTTCGTGACCTAATCCAGTCGGACGCATGGACAAGCTTCGGAAAGGTGGCAGCATGACCCCGCTTGAGTTTGTTTTGATGCTTTGGGTTTTGATAGGATAATAAACCATGGAAGCCTTGTATGTAATCTATCGCAGTCTGACCGTGCTGTTGATAATCGTGATAATAACAGCGGTCTATCTCTAAACCAACCAACGCCCTGCGGGGCAGAAAGAACCACAAAAATGACACAGTTTGATAATGATAAAGCCATCTTGGAACTTTGCGAACAACTGGTAGACACAATAAGAAGCCAAGAAAAGGCCAAGATTCGCGCCAGTCTCTACGAGGCTTGGAACAGCCAGCAGCCAGCGCAGCAGCCAGCCAAGCGCAGGTTTCATGCCGATTCATCCCTTGGGCGTTTGTTTCGTGTATTAGCAAGGCGTAAATATGGGGTGAATATCCGAACCCTTGTTAGAGAATCCGGCTTGAGTGAAAGAGGGGTTCAAAATGCTGTTCACCGGTTGCGAAAGCAGGGTTATAACATAGAATGTAATCGGGCGGGATATCTTCGCCCCAAATATCGGCTTGCATCCTAGCCGCGAACATGTAATAACAATGGGGACAGGGCAGCTTGTCCCCCTTACTTTAACCGAAAGGAACCGAACCATGTCTTTTAAATCTTATCTTTTGAATGTTGGCGTTGTTGATACCCGCGCATTTGCTTTGCAATGTGCCGTTAAAAGTTTACACAACGCTGTTGCCTGCATGGATTTGAGCCAGCGGGCTATATTAGACGAACATTGCCCCGAACTGATGGCAGCCGCGAACCGCTTCGGGCAACTCGAACAGGGCATGGCTATCTTCGAGGGAACCCAGCCGGTAACCCAGCGAACCTTTGATGACCGCGACCCATTCAGCCATGCAATGCAGCTTGTCGGGAACTCTGCGAACAACTAGGGGAAACCCTGCGAACCCATTGGGGCGGGGGTTGTTGCTATCCTCCCTATAACTCCGCCCCAACCTTGCCCCCCTTGCCCTAGTCGGCGGGGGGGTTTTTTATTGCCGGTTATATATATGGGGGATAACCGGCGGTAATCTCTCGGGGTTTTGGGTTTGTAATTGCAGCGAGATTGCTATCATTCCATAGACCGAAAGGCCACCCCCCAACTAACCATCATGACAAATCAACTACACGGGCGCGGGCGGGCGCGGGTTCGCTATGGGGTTTCACATGTGTTCGCGGGGTTTGGTTGCCTGTTCGCGGGGTTACGGTATCGGCGATGTGACAAACAAGATAAAAATATGTGGCTCGTGCGCGGGTACGCAAGGGACACCCCACCCCCCCGGCATTTGCCATGCAAACCCGACATATTTTTTCTACTTTTTAGGTTATCGGTATGGTTAATTTGCGAACCACTGGGGTACAAGAGAGTTGCCCCAAAGAAAAACCCCCGCTGGGCGAACCAACAGGGGTAACTTTGCGAACCTTTGGGGGGACTGTGGGGGACCGGGGGGGATATAGGGTTTACCCCGGCAGGACTTGGTCCTATGGTAGCGTTAAATTTCACATTTGTCAACACCTTTTTTTCATTTTTAGTTATTTTTAGGTAAATCATGTGGAAAACGGGTTGACACCGGTTCCAAAACCCCCCATAATACAGGGGTGTGCCACATGTTCGCGGGAGAACACTATGTTCGAAGCTGTCTTACTAATATGTTTAGCTGCAGCACCCCAAGAATGTGTTGAGTTGAGCGATACAAGAGGTCCCTACGCCAGTAAACCTGACTGTATGCGTCGTGTTGACGAAATGGCAAACTTTGCCACAGGTGCAAACCTCTTTGAATTAAACATAAAATGGAAGTGTACCAACCAAAAAGGTACACCAACGTAAATCCTCATGAATTTACTACCCCAGACGAATAAAAAAGCTGCCCTAACTGAAAAGCAGGAGCAGTTTCTAGATGCCTTGTTCGAAAACAACGGCAATATGACCGTTGCTGCTGAACTCGTGGGCTATTCCCCCAAGTCAGTCACATGGCTCAAGGAACGTCTAGCCGATGAAATCATCGAACGCACTAAAGTCATGTTAGCGGGCCACTCCTTGTCAGCCGCGAACAAGCTGGCAAGCCTTGTAACGGCCCCTGATATCGAACGTGGGGATGACCTGCGGATGAAAGCCGCTGAAAGCATCCTGAACCGCGTTGGTATCGCAAAACAGGAAACAATGAACCACAACGTACAGGCAATCCACGGGGTTGTCCTGTTGCCACCCAAGAAAGAGGTCGTCATAGACGGATAAAGTTATGGAACTAGCAAGAAACGCAATGCGAAGCAACATTCAAGATATGAGCAATAAAGAGTATGACGCTTTTATAAAGAAGATGCTCAAAGAAGCTGATAGTGATGCTGAAGCTGGTAAGATTAAGACCATGTACGATAAGATTCGCGCAGGTAAAGCCAAGGGCGGCGAGGTTCGCGGCTATCGCTATGGCACCCCCAAGGGTGGCGTGAAGAAGATGAAATCGTGTCGTGGGCGCAAAGCAACGGGCAACAAGGATTAAAGTCATGTCAAAAAAAACACGCACACTCTTAAATAAAGACGGTACTGTCCCTTCTCGCAGTTATAAAGAGATTGCAACAGACCCCAATGCAGGTTCACCCCTTACATCTGCAATTATTTACGCTGCAGAAAAAGCAGGCTTGACCGGCAAAACTCGTAAAGCAGCAAAATCTGCGGAGACTACCATCGAAGAAATCGACGGTCTGAAAATCATTGTTCGCAAAGATGACGACTAACCTGTGGCCCCACGCAAAAGAGTCCTAGTCCCCCCGAACCCAGAAGACTTAGGCAAGGTCGGAAGACCTAAGAAAAGACCCGGTGAATCCAAAACCACGCACAACATAAGTGACCGTGACCGGGCAAGGCGTTCCGTACAGATGAAGTTGCGAAACGCCAAGAAGCAGCAGCAACGTGAAGAAACCCGTGTCGCTCGCAAGCGTAAGAAGGTCAAGGACCTAACTGCCGCAGCCGCGAACATACAGGATGCCCTGAACGGCAACAAGACCCGCGTTGTAGATAAAGCTGATTTAGATGTATTACCCAAAGCCGTAACGGATTTAATTGATGACACGCCTGTTATATTCAAGCCTAACGAAGGGCCTCAAGAAGACTTTCTATCTGCCCCTGAACAAGATGTACTATATGGGGGGGCCGCTGGCGGAGGCAAGTCGTTTGCTCTACTTGCTGACCCCTTACGTTATTGTCACAATGCTAATCATCGTGGACTTCTTCTCCGCCGCACGTTAGACGAACTAACAGAACTCATCGACAAATCCAAACAGCTATACCCCAAGGCTTTTCCCGGAGCTATCTTCCGTGAGTCGAAGTCAACGTGGGTGTTCCCATCAGGGGCAACCATGTGGTTTACATATCTCGACAGAGATAAGGACGTTACCCGTTTTCAGGGACAGGCGTTTAACTGGATTGGCATAGATGAAATAACCCAGTACCCAACAAGCTACGTCTGGGACTACCTGCGTTCTCGTCTTCGTTCGACAGACCCTGAACTACAGACTAACCTAACTATGCGCTGCACAGCTAACCCCGGCGGTGTTGGCGGCTGGTGGGTCAAGAAAATGTACATTGATGCCTACGAACCCAACAAGGCGTTCGGGGCAAAGGACCTAGAGACGGGCCGTACTTTTGTGTGGCCTGAAAACCACCCTAAAGCGGGTCAGCCTCTGTTCTACCGCAAGTTTATCCCAGCGCGGCTGACTGACAACCCCTTCCTGATGGCAGATGGTCAATACGAGGCCATGCTTCGGTCACTCCCAGAAGTCGAGCGTAGACGGCTTCTCGAAGGGGATTGGGATGTTGCGGAGGGAGCCGCCTTCCCGGAATTTTCGAGGACACGACATGTGGTCGAACATTTTGACCTTCCCACGAACTGGCCCCGCATACGAGCCGCCGACTACGGCTACTCGTCGCCGTCGTGCGTTCTATGGGGTGCTATTGATTGGGATAACAATATTTGGGTTTATCGCGAATTATACGTAAAACACTTGACAGCAGAACAATTAGCTGATAAAATATTAGAATGTGAAGAGTTAGACCCTACACCACATTACACGGTCTTGGACTCTTCATGTTGGAACAAAACCGGATTCGGACCTTCTATCGCAGAAACTATGATGAGGTCCGGGGTTAGGTGGACTCCCTCAGACCGCAACCGTCTTCAAGGAAAAATGGAATTACACAGGCGGCTTGCTGACGACCCGTACTCCAAAGAACCCCGTATGCGGATTTTTTCCAGTTGTAAGCATATCATTGCACAGCTATCAGGCATTCCACTCTCCAAAACTAACAGCGAAGATGTAGACACGCGAGCAGAGGACCATGCCTATGATGCGTTGCGATATATGGTTATGACGCGAACATCTGGTTATCAATCAATACATAAAACGCTTCAGGGGATAAAGGACCAGACCTTCAAGCCCTATGATGCTACCTTTGGATACTAATGGCTGACCTCGACCCCAAAACCGCTACTCTTCGTGAAGTTGCTGAAGCCTACGCTGAGAAGTCTAAGCGGGGCAAGGCGTTTGTCACGTCATCCCTACAGTTCTTTAAAGACATTGCAGACGAACCCGGTTCTGCCTTACGGTTGTTCGAAAAGGATGCCGAAGGAAATACCCTTCTTTCAAAAACATTCAAGGGTACAGAAGACACATCAACAGTCAAGACCGCGATGCAAAACCTTCGCCAAGTTGGTCTCACCCTCAAAGGTTCTCTTGGTCCTGACACACCAGAATATAAGTTGCTGCCAGACAAGGCTCCGAACACAGACGTAAACAATCGTATCTTTGGACGTAGCGAACCTGCCAAGGCCGTATCAGAGGTTGCTATTAACCCTGATAAAGCCAAGATGAGCCAGTTGTTCGCGGGTGTTTCTAAATATCTTGACAACCCTAACACTAAAGCTATTGCACAAGCAATCATCTTTAACCTCAATACTGGCCTTCGTCCTAACGCTGCTGCTGGTCTTCAAGTAACTGCATATAAACCTGACAGTGGTGCCATCTATATTGAGGCAGAAACTAAAGGTGCCAAGGGTCGAGCCGTGAACATCCCCTTGAACCCAATTGCAGATAGTATCCTGCAGGAAAACCTAGCTGCTGGCAACAAAGAAAACTTTTTTATTAAGCCGAACGGTAAGGTCGTCACATCTAACGACATGACAGACCTGCTAAGAGATGTCAAGGTAAAAGACATTGCTTTCGATGCAAGCACAGGCAAATACTTTGATAGTTTGACACCCACAGGGTTCAAAGGAAAGAAGGGTTCGGCCCTGCTTCGCAACATTCATGCTACTGTAGGGCAGTCAATCGGCGTAGACCAAGACAGACTTGCTTATCTACAAGGTCGTAGCCTCAAATCAGCCGGTAAGAGCAGCACAGGCGAACTCACAACCTACCAACAAGCCTTTCCGGGTGCAGTCGGTGAAGTTGACCGCCAGAATGCCAACATGTTCGCAGAATTTTGGGGAACTGCCGCTAAAGACGCTGGTTTTGATATCCAATCCAAGATTCCAATGCCAGAGACACGCATCACAACCCAAACCGCAGGATACGAAGGCTACTTTGACCTTCCGGTTCGCGAAGAGGTTCCAGAAGTATCGAAGCCTACCAGCACATCCCCTGAACCAAAGACATTTGACGACTTGTCCGATACTACCAAAGGTTTTTTAGACCGTAATGGTATCGACTTCAATAATCTGATTAAAAACTTTGGCAAAGCAACAAAGAAGGTTGCAATTGGTGCCTTGGGTATCGAAACTGTTCGTCAAATTGTAGATGAACCAGCCGCTGTTGCTGCAGAAATAGGTTTAGAGACTGGCGCACGTGCTTTAGGTCTTGCCGCAGCCCCTGCAGCCGCTGTCCCAATGATGCTTGCCCCTAGCGAACTAGCTTCCGGCGAACTCCGCCCAGAAGACCAGCCCCTCGAACCCGCTGGCCCCTACGCTGGACAAGACTTCATCCCAGCCCCCGAAGTAGAGCAGGGAACACCACGAACAGATATGGCACGTATTGCCAGAGAAGATGCGGGATTTATCCCAGAACCTGACAGGGTTCCAGAAGCCGCCCCTGTTAGAGACGAAGGCTTTTTATCTAGATAAGGAGAGTACCATGGATAAGATGGGTGCCGCTTACATTATGAACTCTGATACCACATCAGTTGACGACCAAGGTGGTGCAGCCAAGCTGTATCGTGAAGGTCTTGAGTTCAACACAATGGCAAAGCAAGGCGTTCTGACTGAGGACATGCCGAAGAAGATGACTAAAACGGCAGTTGACCCCTCAGTTATGAAAATGGCTGAAGAACGCGACTATTAAAACCAGATGTCAGAAGATAACTTTCTCCAACCTGCGGATGATACGTCTGTTTCGGTTCACGCTCCAGAGGAGCAGATGCCGGGACTTGCTGCGTATGTAAAGTCACGGTTCGAAGATGCTGAGAACGGGCGATACGCCCACGAACAGCGTTGGCTCCAAGCCTATAAGAACTTTCGCGGTATTTACGATTCTACTACCCAGTATCGTGAATCCGAACGGTCGAAGGTATTTGTTCGCATTACCAAGACTAAGGTTCTTGCGGCGTTCGGTCAAATCATCGACATCCTGTTCGCAAACAAGAAGTTTCCCCTTGTTGTGGAAGCTACTCCCGTGCCGGAAGGTATCGCGGAGTTTGCTCACATGGAAACCCCCTTGGACCAGATGCAACCTCAAGACCCATATGGGTTCGAAGGCGATGGTCGCGAACTGGCTCCGGGTGCTTTGCAAGCAAAACCGGGCGGTGATTTTTTAGGTGGACTAAAGCAAAAGTATGAAGGCGTTCCCTTGGCAGAGGGTCCGGCACGTATGGGCGAACCTCAGATTAGCCCAGCCCAAGAAGCCGCTTTGCGTATGGAAAAAGTTATTCACGACCAGCTAACCGACACGAACGCAGTCAACGTTATGCGTAATTCTGTGTTTGAATCGGCCCTTTTGGGTACGGGTATCGTAAAAGGTCCGTTTAATTTCTATAAGCGTGTTCACAACTGGGAACGCGATGAGAACGGCGAACGTTTTTACAACCCCGAAGAAAAGACCGTTCCACGGATTGAAATGGTATCTGTGTGGGATTTCCACCCAGACCCATCTGCTACTAGCATCGAAGACTGCGAATATGTTATTCAACGTCACCGCATGAACCGCCAACAGCTTCGTGCGCTTATAAAGCGTCCTCACTTTATTTCTGAAGCTATTGAGGAGTGTCTTGCTAAAGGTCCTAATTATGAGGACAAGTATTATGAAGACACTATTCGGGAAGATGAAACCGAACCCTATTATCAGGGTAACCGTTACGAGGTCCTAGAGTATTGGGGTGTATTGGATTCCAAGATGGCCTACGAAGCCGGTCTTCCTGAAGCTGACGACATGTCAGAGTTCGACGAACTGCAGGTCAACGTTTGGGTTTGTGGAAACATGGTTATCCGATGCGTCCTAAACCCGTTCACACCAGCCCGCATTCCATTCCAAGTGTTTCCTTACGAAGTCAACCCGTATCAGCTTTGGGGTGTTGGCGTAGCAGAAAACATGGAAGATGCCCAGAAGTTGATGAACGGTCATGTTCGCATGGCAATTGACAACTTGGCTCTTGCCGGTAACTTGGTATTTGACGTGGATGAAGCCAGCTTGGTTCCCGGTCAAAACATGGACATCTTCCCCGGCAAAATCTTTCGTCGTCAATCTGGTGTTACTGGAACAGCCATCAACGGCTTGAAGTTTCCGAACACGGCGGGGGAAAACCTGCAGATGTACCAGATTAGTCGTCAGCTTGCTGATGAAGAGACAGGTATCCCATCCATCATGCACGGTCAGACAGGCGTATCTGGAACTGGTCGGACCGCTGCTGGCCTTTCTATGCTCATGGGTTCCGCTGGTCTGTCAATGAAGACCGTCATCAAGAACATTGATGATATGCTCTTGAAGCCTTTAGGCGAAGCTTACTTCCAGTGGAACATGCAGTTCAACGAAGAAGCTGAAGACATTAAAGGTGATTTGGAAATTAAACCTCGCGGTGTTGCAGCCGTGATGCAAAAAGAGGTTCGCACACAACGCCTCACATCCCTGTTGCAAACCGTTGCAAACCCGATGCTGGCACCGTTCATCAAGATACCAAACCTGATGCGGGAACTGGCTATTTCTCAAGATATCGACCCTGACAGCCTAGTAAACGATGCCAACCAAGCACAACTTTACGCACAGATGTTAAAAGGAATGATGGCAAATGTACAGCAAGGAGCAGGCGAAGCTGCTGGGGCCGCTGCTGGCCCAGCCGCAGATATGGCAGGGGCTGGAGGAGTATCTCCTTCTCCTGAAGGAACAGACGCACAGGGGTCTGGTAACGGCACAATCGGAGTCGGAACTGCGCCAACTGCAGGGGAAAGCGGCTTTACTGGAAATGCTCCTTCAGTTGAAGGTTAATCACGAAGCTATAGGTAAGAATACTTAAAAGGAACGAATATGGCTGCAAGAACACCACCACGTAATGTAGAGATTAAAGGGCAGGAGCATATGCTTGCCTACATTACGCCAGCGGAAGGTGAGTTGCTCAAAGCGCATGGCGGTTCAGGTGAACCGGGTCCTATGGGTATTCCTGCGTTTGCGGATACTGGTGGGCCTGCTGGCGGGTCCCCCGGTAGTGGCCCCGGCGACCCGGATGGCGGCGGGGACGCAGGCGAAGGTCCCGCTTATTTAATGGACGCAATTCGAAGACCCGGATATTACTGGCATATGAGTGAACGCGGAGAAGGCGGTTCGCAGGTTCAAGTTCGCATAGGTTCAAAACAAGATACCACCCAAGCCCGAAAATACGCAAGTATGGATAATCCCGGCTGGAATCAAGGTGTGGAAGCCTATATTAACAAACTAGCACCAAAACCCTACGATGTACGTTTAGCAGAACGTGAGGCAGGAACCACAGCCGGAACCGGAACCACAGCCGGAACCGGCTCTACACAATATGGCGTTTCTTCTTCTGGTATATCTTCAGAAACTGGGGCATTATCCTTCGATGTAGAAGGTATTCTAAATAGCTTTCAACAAGATGCACAGGCCGTAAAAGCTGCGTCAACAAGCAACTACGGTGAAACTGGTTTTGTTCCCCAGCAGGAAGCCTTAACAAAGCAAAGCTACACCAGCAAGTTTGTAGACTTTGGCAGTCAATATTACGGACTGAAGGGTCTGGGCGACTGGACATCCATTGGGGTTGACCCCGAACTTACTCCGCCAGTAGATGAGGAAACTACCGCGCCTAGTGATGACGACCGTGGAGACGGTGTTGATGAGGGCATGGACACCTTGGGTTCTTTAATAGGTGACCCAGATACGCCGGGTCTTGGTGCGGGTGTTTCCTTCGGCCTAGATGCTGTTGATTTTGATGTTGCCGGTATGACCTACGCAGAATCTCTTGCGTCCTTGGGCCTCACAGATTTAATTGGCAGTGTCGGGATGGATATTTTAGGACCGGCTCTTTCGGGTAACTTTGACGATATAAGTTTTAAAGATGCCTTTGGTTCTGTGCCTGACAATTTAAAAGATTCAGCAGCATCTGTAGCCAAGAAAGAAGCTTGGTCTGTCGATAATATTGCAAAAAAGGGCCTTGGTCTGGCGTTTAGTGCAATGCCGATGGGTTCTATGATAGGCGGCATATTAAACGGTCAAACAGTCAAGAACGCCTTTGGTCACAACAGTCTTCGCCCCTCTGGTATTTTGGGAATAGTTGCAGACGCAGTACACTACACTCAGTTTAATGATATGGCAGCAATGAAGGCCGCTAGTCAAGGAATCTCTTTTAGTTCTGACTTTACAGGGAACCTAAACGATTACGACACAGGCTTTGCTTTAGACTTCGGTATGGGCGGCATAACCCGCGCCCCCGGTTCGCGAACCTACACAGGAAATATGCGTGGTTTGAGCCACGGACAAGTAACAGCCCTAGAGGCAATTTCCAAGGGATACACATACGCTGGATATAACATGAACGACGGTACTGGCAAGGCCGTTGGAACCTCGATAGCTTCAACAGGCGGTCTGCAAATAGACCCATCAAACCCTTTTGCCGGATACATTTCAGCAAAGGGAAATCCTGTTAACGCTTTTGGTCAGGGTTCATACTATGCTACTATGGACCAAGTTAACGCTTTTGCAAGCACTTATAATGTATCCTCCGCAGCCGTTCAAACTGCCTTGAACAATGCACGAAACAAACAGGGTACTTTCCAAGAAAATATTACTGCGGAAATAGAAGCTAATCTTTCGAACATAACTCAGTCACAACTAGCCGGTACTTATACACCGGGTACGACAGCAGGATTTGTCGGAACACCAAAAGGTGGCGCACCGGGGGCTGGAACTTACCAGTCGGGTATTACAGGATACGCCGGGTCAGGGAATTACGGTAATGTAACCAGTGGTGGTGCTGCCTTTGGTCCGGGTACTCCGGGATACTCTCCGTCTTACGATGAGGATGATTTAGGCACCGCTCCAACAACACCATCTACTCCAAGCGCACCTTCGGCACCCGCTGATGACCCATACGCTAATGAATCGGAGTTTGGTGCTGGCGACTTTGGTGGTGGTGATAATGATGGAGGTATGGGTCACGGCGGCGGCGGTATGTCAGATAGAGGCGGTTTTGAAGGTTTTGAAGGTGACGCTCGCGGAGGTATGATTACCCACGGCAGACCTCAAAATAGGAACGCTTACGCTATGGGAACCCCGCCAGCAGGGGTACAAGCCTCACAGAGCGGTTTTATCGACCGCCCGCCATCACAGGTCTCTGAAGCCGGTAAAGTCGCTGACAACCGCCCTATGAAGGCTAAAGAGGGTACTTATATCCTAAATGCTGCTGCCGTCGAGTTCGCGGGAGAAAAAGACATCCGAAAGATGATTATGGATGCCCAGAAGGAAGCGGTTCGCAGGGGTCTGTCCACAGATGACTTCGAACGTCACTCAAACCTGATTGACATTGCGGTGTCGAGCGGCGAAGTAACTATCGCCCCACACCTAGTAAAGATTATTGGCGAAGACCGCCTAGAAAAGATTAATAAACGAGGCATTCGGAAAACCGAACAGCGCATTGCAGAAAATGGACAGCAGCCTGTCCAAGCAGCGCGAGGTGGTTTCCTAGCCTAAAGAATCCGCTGGCTACCCACGAGTTCGTGGCCCCAGCACAACCGGAGCGGCTACCCACAGCCATGTGGCCCCGCAAGTGAGGTAAATAAAATGGCAAAAGCAAGAGGCCACCGTGCCAACAAAGCAAACGACTCTTTTGGAACCGTCAACAATGAAAGTCTCTATCGTGGAAAGTACCGCGATGAAGTCTACAAGGACGAAGAAAATGAGGCGGGTGCAGAAGCCCAACAAGATGCTGACCCTGCAGAACAAGAAGCGGCTACTCAGCAAGATGGAACGGGCAGTAGTTTCGTGGAACAAAAGAAGGAAGCTTCAGACGACCACGACTACAAAAAACGGTATGATGACTTGAAGCGTCATTATGACGACAAGGTAAACGAGTTCAAAAGTGAAATCGAAAACCTTCGCCAGACAATGACAAATCATGCGGCGGAAATGCCACGAGGCGTAACTCCACCGCGAACAATGGAAGAACTGGAAGAGTTCAAGGAACGCTACCCAGATGTGTTCGAAGTTGTTCAAACAGTTTCAAGCATGCAAACCGAAACACAGGTTGCAAAACTTCGTGAAGAACTAGGTTCGATTAAGGAACGGGAACAAGCCCTAGAGAAGAAAAACGCCTACGAGCAGCTTCTCAGATTGCATCCAGACTTTAATGAAATCAAAACGGACCAACAGTTCCTTTCATGGCTAGAAGAGCAGCCAAGCTCTATTGCAGAAGGTATCTACAAAAACAGTACCGATGTGAAATGGGCGGCACGGGTCATAGACCTCTACAAAGCCGACACAGGCTTAACGACTACAAAGAAGAAAACCAAGTCTGCATCTGCTGCAGAAGCCGTAACAAAAACCCCTGCACGGGAAGTTAAGGCTGAAAGCACAGACGGTAAACGGGTTTGGAAAGCTTCGCAAATCGCCAAGATGAAACCGCACGAGTTCGAAAAGCTGGAAAGCGAATTGGACGCGGCACGGTCTGAAGGGCGAATCGACTTCAACTCTTAATACTTAAACCTCAAAATGGAAGGAAAAGCAAATGGCTTTTAATTCGGCATCAGGTTACAATAACCTGCCTTCCGGTAACTTTACACCGGAAATCTTTAGCCAAAAAGTCCTCAAGTTTTTTCGTCGCGCTTCGGTTGCTGAAGACATCACGAATACTGATTACGCTGGCGAAATTGAGAACTTTGGCGATACAGTACGTATCATTAAAGAACCAACAATCACAGTAAGTGCCTACTCACGTGGCTCTGTGGTTAACCCACAAGACTTGGCTGACGACCAGACAACTATGGTTGTTGACCAAGCAAACGCATTTGCGTTCAAAATTGATGACATCGAAGAGCGTCAGTCTCATGTTAACTTTGAGGCACTGGCTACTTCTTCAGGTGCATACTCTTTGAAGCGCAAGTACGACTTCAACGTTCTGCAAGCAATTGCTAACGGTGCTGGCCTTGCCGGTGCTGATGACGCATCACTTGCCGGTGGTTTGTTGAACACCAACACTGCTCTGGGTACTGCTGGTACACCAATTGCAGTTCACACTGCTCCAGACAACGCTGTCAACCTGATGCTAGAAATGGCAAAAGAACTTGACGAGCAGTCTGTTCCAGAAGAGAATCGTTGGTTCGTTGCTTCTCCTGCTTTCTACTCAAAGCTGTTCTCAGCCGGTGCAAAGTTTGCAGAAGTACAGGTAACCGGCGACGGCACCTCACCACTGCGGAACGGTCTTGTAATGCAAGGTCAGATTGCTGGCTTCAACTGCTACAAGTCAACTGCTCTGGTAGCAGGCGGCACAGATGCAATTAGCATCTCGGGTGTTACTGCTGCTGCAGGTGAAGCTGTTGTTTTGGCTGGTCACATGTCAGCCGTTGCAACTGCATCTCACATTGCAAAAACCGAAGTAGTTCGGTCAACTGAAACTTTCTCCGACATCGTTCGTGGTCTTCATGTGTTTGGACGTAAAGTCCTTCGCCCAGAAGCACTCGTTCGCGGTGTTGTAGACACTGTAGCATAGGGAGGCTGACACATGGCTACTTACACTGTGACTGGTGCCGTTGCTGGCATCCCTGTCGGGCATAAAGCCCAAGTGATTGAGGTTGTTCTTGACTTCTCAACTACTGCTCTTGCAACCGGCGAAGACATCGACGTTTTCGAAATCCCTGCAAACACTCTCGTGTTAAACGCAGGTATCGAAGTGTTGACTCTTGCTTCTACAGGTTCACCAACTCTTGACTTGGGTGATGGCACTGCTGCTGACACTTGGGTTACTGATGTAGCAGGTCACACTGCTGTTGGTTACGAGATTGGCTCAACTCCAATCATGTACTCTGCTGCCGATAACATCGACATGAAAGCAATCACTGCTGATTTCGATGGTAAGGTTCGCGTGTTCGCAACTGTAGTTCCAATGGGTGCGGCAGAAACTGCTGCAGCATTTGCCTAATTAACTGTCGGGGGGCAGGGCAACTTGCCCCCTTGACACCTTTTTTATTTTATGATATAAGCAAGCAACCTTGCCGGGGGTAAACCCACTATGCCACGTAAAAAAGAAACACCGATAAAGAAAACAACAACAGGCAAGGGCGCGAATTATCGTCCTACCAAGTCTGGTGCAGGAATGACTGCAAAAGGTGTAAAAGAGTATAGAAAAAAGAATCCCGGCAGTAAATTAAAGACTGCTGTTACTGGTAAAGTAAAACCCGGAAGCAAAGATGCCAAGCGTCGCAAGTCTTTTTGTGCAAGGTCTGCAGGACAAATGAAGAAGTTTCCTAAAGCAGCAAAAGACCCGAACAGTCGTTTGCGTCAAGCCCGTAAGAGGTGGAAATGTTAGCAGCCCTAATTGGACCAATCTCAAACCTAGCCGGAACATGGCTAGAAGGCAAGGTTGAAAAGACCAAAGCCGAAACTGGTGCGAAGGTAGCCAAAGCAAAAGCTGAAGCTGTCATCATGGAAAAGAAAGCTACCGGTGAAATCGACTGGGACTTGAAGATGGCAGATGCTTCTGCATCCTCGTGGAAAGACGAGTGGCTGACAATTTTGTTTTCTGTGCCATTGATTTTAGCCTTTTGTGGTGAGTGGGGTCGGCAGATTGTTACTGATGGCTTTACAGCTTTAGAAACTATGCCCGAATACTATCGTTATACTCTTGGTGTTATTGTAAGTGCAAGCTTCGGAACACGAGCAGCAACAAAGTTTTTTGGTAAGAAATGAAAACAATACTAAAACTACTAAGTAAATTATTGCCTAGTGTTGAAAGTGGTGACTTGTCAAAGCACCGTTTGTATACGACTAGATATGAAGATTTGTGTAAATGATTACGGTAGAGCAATTCCTTGCTTGGAAGATACTGCCTCGTTGCATGATGCTGGCAAGCACAGTTATGTCTTGGCGATGTGCTGAGTGGTTCATGGGATTAGATACTCCCACCGCTGCTCAGAGTGCTTTTGTATCTGTAGTTATGGGTGTAATGACGGGTGTATTTGGGATTTGGATGGGTCATGAACACAAAGGTGACAACAAGAGTTAAAAGTCCGTGTGTCGGTATATGCACATTAGATTCTGCAGGAAAGTATTGTACTGGCTGTGGTAGAACTATAGAGCAGATAATCAGTCGAGGTAAAACTAGATGAAATACAATACTTCACACTTCTTAGATAAACTCATTGAACACGAAGGTATGGTCCTGACTGTTTATGAAGATAGCTTGGGTATTGAAACTATCGGAATTGGTCGTAACCTCAAAGACCGGGGAATCACCAAAGAAGAACTAGAGTACATGGATATCCCCAGCATAGCGGTTATCTACGAGCATGGTATTACGGAAGCTGATGCTCGTTACCTTGCCCTGAACGACATCCGCATTGTTGAAAACGAATTGTGCCGGGTGCATGAATGTGTGGAAAACCTAGATTCGGTTCGCCAGTTAATCCTCATGGACATGGCCTTTAACATGGGTGTCCCTCGCCTGTGCAAGTTCGTGAAGATGTGGAATGGTATCCACGAGGGTCGGTTTGATATCGCCGGAATGGAGATGATGGATTCGCGGTGGGCAAAACAAGTAGGTTCGCGGGCCGTTAAACTTTCAGACGCTATGAAAGCAGGAGAATTTTAGTATGGCAAAGGGGAGAGAAGCATCCGCAAGCGCAGAGAAGCCTGCACGTGGAATACAAGCGGAAATTGACAACTTTCGTAGCAAGCCTAAGAACTATGATGATTATTTTGAAGGTATAATCATACCTGAACGCCCCTCTAAGAAAGCTATCGAAGAGTTAAAAAAGGGCAAACCTGTGGCGTTTACGTGATGCCCCTAACATCCAAAGGTAAAGAAGTTATGAAATCCATGAAACGAACCTACGGGGGTAAAAAGGGTGAGCAAGTTTTCTACGCAACCGCCAACGCCGGAAAACTTGAAGGCGTGGAGAAAGAACAAGAACTCAAGAAAGGTGGCAGGGTTAGAAAAGCTAGCAAATCGACGAAGTCTAAAACGAAGAGCAAAAGTAGAGTTAATGAGGCTGGCAACTATACTAAGCCCGAACTAAGAAAGCGTATCTTTAACAGAATAAAGGCTGGCAGCAAAGGTGGAAAACCCGGTCAGTGGTCTGCACGTAAAGCACAGATGTTAGCTGCAGCCTACAAAAAGGCTGGTGGCGGATACCGCGACTGATGGAAAAGCAAATCATTACGGGCTTGATGGCTATTATGATTGGCCTTGCCGGTTGGAACCTTAAAACAACTCACGACCTGAGTATCACTGTCAGCAACATGCAGGTTAGCCACGCAGACAAGGACGCTATTCAAGATATGAAGATGGCTATCCAGCGGCTAGAACTCCTGTTGTTACAGGACCAATGATTGAGTTCGTCCTTACTGTTTACATGGGTGCAACCTTAATAGACCAAACCCAACGGTTCGCGGACATCGACAAATGCCTGTACTTTGCAGAACGGCTGTCTAACCAGCGACCAGTTCCCGTAGGAGATAATAGACGACTTAAAATAACAGCGGTATGCAAACCAACCCCAAAATGAGGAAGCTATGGACCCTATTACCGCTCTTACGGTTGCAACCACAGCCTATAATACAATTAAAAAAGGCATACAGGTAGGCAAAGAAATCGAGTCGATGTCTGGTGATTTGGGTCGCTGGATGAACGCCATATCAGCCGTAAAGACCAGCCACAGCAAAGCAAAGGGTCGTAGGTTTGGTTCTGTTGAAGAAGAAGCCTTAGAAACGTTCGCAGCCAAGAAAAAGGCTGAACAGATGGAAAACGAACTTCGTAACTTTGTTATCGGTCAGCACGGCGTAAATGCGTGGCAAGAAATTATACGAATACAAGGCGAATTACGTAAGAAACAAAAACAAGCAGAAATTTTAGCAGCCCAGAAACGTGATGAGTTAATATATAATCTATGTATGCTAGGGCTGATTGTCCTTTTTATTTCTTTAGTTCTACCTATACTTTGGCTAATCATACAAAACGTTTGACACAGACAGGTTTATCTTCTATAATAAGTCAAGAGGAGAAAACATGCGTCAGCTTGCTATAGAAGCCCTTAGACATAAATACGAGGCACAGAAAAAGAATGCGGAATACACTTTTAAAAATTGTACAGCCGATTTGGAACGGCTCGATGCTGCTCTGGCAGAATGGGTTGGCGCAAATCAAAAGCTTGATGCACTTAGCGACATCGAAGATGATTACGATTTTACCGTCCACACAAGGCATGCAAGCCTGTATGGTTAGGTGCCTTGCATTGGGTTTGCTAAACACTGGCAAGCCCTTTACTCGTGTAGGCAACTGGTTTTGGAAGTTGCACCGCAAAGTTTTTGACTGGAATAAGTAATGGCACTTCGAGGACCTCAACGTAGCCTGAAGGCTTGGACTAACCAAAAGTGGAGAACCAAAAGTGGAAAGCCATCCACACAAGGACCTAAAGCAACCGGAGAACGTTATTTACCGGCAAAAGCAATCAAAGCGTTGTCGAAGGAAGAGTATGCGAAAACCACTGCTGCTAAAAGGAGAGCAACTAAGGCTGGTAAGCAAGTCTCCAAACAACCCAAGAAAATCGCTAAAAAAGTACGTCCTCATAGAAAAGTAACTTAAATGTCCATCACCTCGTATCCAAATGTAATGACGTTCAGCGGTGGTGTGGGTTCGTTTCCGTACTACCTACAGGTATCTCGTGGTTTAATTGCTGGACACAAACGTGTATTTAAGTTTGGCTTTAACGGGGATATAGACGCTGCTGTTGAAGATATTTGGGATGCGGGTGGCGTATATACCTATCAAGGTAGCGCACTTGCTATGACAGCTACAAGTGGTGGCGGTGCTACAGATAATGGTGTAGAAGTTACTATTCAAGGTTTAGATGCTAGTTACAATGAACTGTCTGAAACAGTAACATTGGCTGGTTCAGGTGCAGCAACAACCACTGGCACTTTTCTACGTACCTACCGTGCCTTTATATCTGGGTCACAAGAACCTACAGGCGATATTGATATTGCTAATGGTGGTACAACCTATGCAAAAATAGCTGATGGGGAACACCAAACACTCATGGCCCTGTGGACTGTACCTGCGGGTTACACTGCATATCTTTTGCAAACAGATATAACAGCCTTTACAGAACAGAATAATAAGTTTGGTGTAGTATGGGTGCAAACTAGAGAACTAAATGGGGTGTTTAGAACACAAGATAAATTTGCACTAGTAGCAGCCACACATCATCAACAGTATCAAGTACCCCTTCCCATCCCAGAGAAAACAGATATTCGTATTCGTGCAACGGGGTCTAGTAGTAACGCAGATATACAACTTTCCGCAGGTCTTGATATTATTTATATAGAGAACTAGAGATGCCAGAACGTAAAAGACGCACCCTTGCCCTCGAACTCACAACGGCAAATCAAGATGTGTATACAGTCCCTGCAAGATTTACCAGCGACGTAAACAGCATCTATATCAACAATGCCTCTAGTTCGTTAGTTACGTTTAGTTTGGATTGGTACGAGGCATCAACAACAACGTACCACACCCTTGCTGAAACAGTGGAACTTCCCGCGAACTCCCTGCTTCAAATCACCGACTACCCCTTGTTCCTGAATCCCGGCGACAAGGTTCGCGGATTAGCCAGCGCAAATAGCGCAGTAAATATCTCAATTTCTCTGGAAGAATATTTCGAGACATCACTTTAATAGGAGACACAAATCATGGCAATTACAACTGCGATGTGTAATAGCTTCAAGCAAGAGATTCTTGGCGGTGTCCATGATTTGGATACCGATTCCTTGAAGATTGCGCTTATCAAAGCAACCCCAACTGGCACTTATAATGCCAGCACAACCAACTATTCAGATGTAACCGGCAACAGTGACGAAGCCAGCGGAACCAACTACACAGCAGGCGGTCAGGTTCTAGACGGTGCAACTATCTCTCTAGACGGCTCCACCGCAATCGTCGACTTTACAGACGAAGTGTTCGCAGACGTTACTGTATCTGCAGATGGTTGTATCATCTATAACACAGCAGCTAGTAACGCAGCCATTGCTGTGATTGACTTCGGCGGCACTGTTAGTGCTACAGCCGGTGACTTAACTATTGAGTTCCCAGCAGCAGACGCGAGTAACGCTATCATTCGGATAGCCTAGTATGTCTTTCTACGACTCCGCAGATGCTATCTATGGAGTTGCCCGATACGGTGCAGCTTCCTACGGAGTCGTAAGCCCCAACGTCTCTTTAACAGGCGTTTCTGCAACAGGTTCGATACAAACCGTAGCAGTAACCGGATTTGAAATCGACATATCCGAAAAGGTTGGGGGCGTATCTGCTACCACTACTGCAGGTTCCGTAACTGTTAATGTAGTAGAGGTCTTGGGTTCCGTATCTGCTACGGGTTCTGTCGGTAGCGTTGCTATAAGCAACACAGTCGCCCTAACAGGTGTACAGGCTACAGGTTCTGTCAATGCTGTAGAAGAAAAGCCGACGGAAGTTCTAAACAGTATAGCCGCTACTGGCTCTATCGGAACACTAACCGTAAACTTGGTTGTTACGCCGACAGGTGTTCAGGCAACCGGTTCGGTAAATACGGTAGAAGAAAAACCGACAGAGGTTTTGAACAGTGTTAGTGCCACAGGTTCTGTAGGCACGGTTCAAGCTAACATAGATGAGAAGCCTAGCGGCGTATCTGCAACAGGCACTATCGGAACCCCACAACCCGTCGTTAGCTTCTCTGTATCTGTATCTGGTGTCGGTGCAGTAGCCACACTAGGAAACGCAGAGGCCCAGACTACTGAACCTCTGGGTGGTGTCAGCGCAACAGGCGCAGTTGGTACGCTAATCCTGTACACAACAGCAGGACTTTCAGGGGTTCAGGGGACGTTCTCCGTTGGGACTGGAACGTACTCAGGAGTGCAGTTTGATTACAACGCGGTTCGCGAACTCTATGATAGACGGCGTACCATCAATATTGATAGAGCAGCCTAATGCCGCTAACCAGTTACGAACGAACCGTACACGTTGTTCTCGACCCGCGAACAGTTTTGGTTGAGGACGCAATCAACGCCTTTGAGCGAACAATATCTGTAGTGTTGGAACCGCGAGTTGTCCACATCGAAAGCATCGGCAACAGCTACACCCGCACAGTTTACGTGGAGTAATTTATGTCATACAAATGGCCCTTTAAAGACCCCGGAGAGACGCTCGACTATAGCATGGACTGGTCGCGGTTTCTTGGTGCCGCAACTATCTCCACAGTCGTGTGGTCTGTAGAAACTGACGCATATTCCACTCGTACAGTTTTGGCTTCGGGTCAGGACCTGACTACCGCATCAGGCGGAGCCGTAACTGACAGCATCCAGAATGTTTCCCAAACCCAAACCAACACTGTTGCTACCATTAATATCGGCAGTGGAGTCAACACTCAAAACTACACGTTTTTCTGTACGATGACAGACAGCACAGGCAGCACGGCAATTCGTTCGGTTAACTTAAAAGTGAGGACACGGTAACTATGGCCTATGATTATCTCAGCTTAACTAACGATGTTGCCAAACGCCTGAATGAGACGCAGCTAACCTCTGCGAACTTTGCATCAGCCGCCGGGTTTTATAGCGCAATCAAAGAGGCAGTGAACTCCGCGATTCGCCACGTCAATCAGGCGCATTTTGGCTGGCCCTTTAATCACAACACATATGAACAAACCTTGACTGCAGGGGTTACTAGATATCCTATTCCGACCCAAGCCAAGTACGTTGATTTTGATACCTACAGGGTTCGCAGAAACACGGCCTTGGGTGTCGGACGTGCAGAACATCTGACCCAGTTATCCTATGACGAATACGTTGACCGCTTTATAGACCAAGAAGATGAGACAGTTATTGCCAACGGTGCAGCCCCTCAGTTTGTGTTTCGCACTCAGAATGGCGAGTGGGGCGTGGTTCCTATGCCAGATAAAGCCTATCAGGTAGACTTTGAATATTTTATGGACCCTGTTGACCTAATCCTAGATACGGACGTGCCAACTGTTCCAGAGCGGTTCCGCCACGTTATTATTGATGGTGCTATGTATTACGCCTACATGTTCCGCGACAACATTGAAATGGCTTCTGTATCACAACGTAAGTTTGACGAGGGAATTAAACAGATGAGAACCGTGACTGTCAACGAAAACGTCTACATGAGAGCATCATAGAGTATGCCGGACCGTTGGCAAACATACGCCATTGAATTTAAGGGTGGCCTCATCACGAACATGTCCCCGTTGCAGCATGGTATCAATGCTCCGGGGTCGGCTCGTATCCTTCGTAATTACGAACCGTCTATCGAAGGTGGCTATCGTTCGGTTCAGGGATATGACAAGTACGATTCGAACATCGTCCCCCCGTATGGTGCGCCACTGGTTCACGGCAATGGGCAGAGCGGTACAACCCTGATTGTTGGAAATATTTACACTGAGCCTGCTGATGGCGACGTGTTTTCTCTTGCTGGCGGGGCTGTAGACGGTGCAACACAAACAGGAACGAGCCTAGACGTAGATGGATTAGATGTTGCCCCCTCTGCAAACGACACGTTTACTATTGCTGGGGATACCACAGTCTATACAGTGAGTGCCGCAACCGCCCTTGTAGGTACGGCATCTACCCTGACCATCACTCCGGCAATCACAGTAGCACCTGCAGATAATGCAGTTCTGTCGTTCCGTTACACAATTGCATCTAGCGGTGTCTCTTTTAGTTCCGCGAACAAACGAGCTACCCTAACCCTAGACCAAACGATGGTTGTCAACCCCTCCGACCAAGATGCAGTAAGCTTTGTATCCGGCTCTGGGACCATTCAAGGGGTACACACCTTCGAAAGCGCAGTGATTGCAGCACGAGGTTCGGACCTGTTCAAATCGACGGGTTCCGGGTGGACAAAGATAAACACCCCCAATTACGGTACGGTATTGGTAGACGGTGGTTCGCAAACTGGCACTAGCTTGGTTGTAGATGGAATTGACGGAACACCACAGGTTGGTGATACGTTCACGATTGCAGGCGTAGACCTAATCTACACCTTGACAGCTACCCCGACAGTTACCAGCGGTTCTGCAACTTTTGCTATCAACCCTGCATTGAACAGCAGTCCTGCAAATAATGCAGCCCTAACGTTCCTTTCTGTAGACCGCACCGGCATGGACAAGCACCGGTTCGCGAACTTCAACTACAGCGGAACCGACTTTATGGTGGGAGTCGATGGAGCCAATGTACCGTTTGTGTATGACGGAACGTTCTTTACCGCCCTCGACGGTATTCCGACAGACGGCAACGGCGCAGGCCACGTAGCAAACTTTAAGAACCAGCTATTCTTTGCAAAAGGTTCGAACCTGCTGTTTACAGCCCCTTACACCTTCGACGATTTCTCCGCAGCGAGTGGTGCCGGAACAATAAATGTCGGAAGTGCAATTACGGGCTTGATTATTTTCAGAGAACAGCTTATAATATTTAGTGAGAGGTCTATCAAGCGACTAGTAGGTAATACAATTGGAGACTTTCAGCTTCAGCCTATTACTCTGGATACCGGCTGTACCGAAACCGACACAATTCAGGAGATTGGTGGGGACGTACTTTACTTGGGACCGGACGGAATACGAAGCCTATCTGCAACCGACAGGGTGGGAGACTTCAACCTAGCTGTTGCATCGAAGATAATTCAGGATGATGTAACTGACTTTGTGAACCGCCACACATCTTTTAGCAGTGTGGTAATCAGACCGAAGAGTCAGTACAGGCTGTTAGGATTTAACACAAACTACTCTGCAGATGCTTCACGAGGAATTATTGGTTCGCAGGTAGAGCAGGGACTTAACTGGGCAGAGTTACGGGGATTCAAGGCGTATGTTGCCAGCAGCAATCTCTACGAAGGAATTGAAACCATCGTGTTTGCGAACACAGATGGCTACGTTTACCAGATGGAGTCGGGAAACAGTTTGGATGGCAACGATATTTATGCAACATTTGCCACACCTTACATCCCAATCAACGACCCTCGTATTCGCAAGACCATCTACAAGATGTTTTTGTACACAGACCCCGACGGAAGCTTTTTTAATGAAGTAAACCTGCTGTTTGATTTTAATGAGTTGGGAATTATTCAGCCTACTCCGGTCGTGTTCGACAACACTTCAGGAGCAACTGCTCCGTCATTTTATGGAACCGCTATTTATGGAACAGATAGTTACGGCGGTACAATCCAACGCTTATTTGAGAGTCAGATGGTAGGCTCTGGGTATGTTGTTTCGCTTCAGTTCCGCGCGAACTCAACAAACCCACCACACTCTTTAGACGCAGCTACGCTCGAATACGGCACTTACGGGCGGCGATAACGGAAGGAAACGACTATGGGTACAGGTTACACAAGGAACGACACCCCAAACAATATTGCAGATGGCAACGTCATCAACGCTTCGGACCTCGACGGAGAGTTCGATGCGGTAGAATCTGCGTTTAATGAATCAACAGGCCATACCCACGACGGCACGGCAGCAGAAGGTGCGCCTATTACCGTTTTGGGTCCGGTTCAAGATTTCATTGCAAGTGCCACAGAAATCAAGCCGAAGACCACGAACACGTTGGATATCGGAACCGTTTCCCTGCAGTTCAAGAATATGTATCTTGAGGGGACTGCCTATATTGACGGTTTGGGCGAAGATATCTTGGTTGCAACCGACAAGAAAGTGCAGTTCCGTGATACAGCCCTGTTTATTAACTCTAGCGTAGATGGTCAACTCGATATTGACGCAGACGTTGAACTGGAACTTGTAGCCCCCACAGTTGACATTGATGCCTCTACTGCCGTAACCATTGACACTGCTACACTCACAATCACAGGCTCTGCTAATGTAACAGGCGACCTAGACGTTGACAACATCAACATCAACGGCAACACCATCTCAAGCACCGACACTAACGGTAACATCACCCTTGCACCAGACGGTACAGGGGTCGTTGCGTTGTCTTCAACTGACCTGACCTTCGGCGATAACGACAAGGCCATCTTCGGTGCTGGGTCTGACTTGCAGATTTATCACGATGGTTCGCATAGCTATATCAATGAAGCAGGAACAGGTAACTTAAAGATAATTGGTTCTGATATTTCCATTGAAGGTTCAGGCGAAACCTTTGCAACATTTGCTGATGATGGTGCGGTCACTCTTTACCACGATAACGCAGTTAAATTCGCCACCACAGCCACAGGCGTGGATGTTACTGGCACACTTGTTTCTGATGGCCTGACTGTATCGGGTGATGCCGTATTTACTCCTGACAATGACGGTGTTCGCATCACTGGTGCAAACTACGCAACATTGCGCTTGGAAGAAAATGACACCACAGATTTAAACACAACAATGTTTAACTCAGGTGGCAAGTTTTCAATTTATACTAGCAGCGATGACAGAGCATCTGCGACAGAACGCTTAACCCTTGACCATTCAAATGGCTCCGTGGGCATCGGCGGTTCAGAAACAACGGTATTCAACGGCACTGGCGGCGATATGAAATTCGTTGTTATTGGTGATGACAGCACAACAACTATAACAAACAACAGTGACGCTGGCATTGCCATTGTAAACACCAACCAAACTGCTGGTAATCTAGCTGGGTTACACTTTGCTAGAGCAGACACAGATGATACGCCAAACTATGCGGGTGCGTCTATTGTTGCACAGTTTCCAGAGGCTCAAGTAACTGGTCAATATCCCAAAGGTGATTTAGCGTTTCTTACATCTACAGCCACAAACAGCGCACCGAGCGAAAAGATGAGGCTGACGGCAGCGGGCCACGTGGGCATTGGACACGCAACCCCACAGTTCGGCCTAACGATGGCTCAAGGCAACGGTGACTCAGCAAGGATTGGCTGGGAGGACGGAAGTGAAAACAAAAGAGCCTCAATCATTTGTGCAAGTTCAAGTGACGCACTTCAGTTTCACACTGGAACATCAGACACTGAAAATATGCGTCTTGATAGTGTAGGCCGTTGGTGGGTCGGTCAGGCAATAGGAACTACTTTAGGTGGTAGCGGTGGTGAGGCTAAAACAGGGGTTATGCACCACTCTAATGGACCAAATGGTTATACTGTTATTCAATCAAATGGTTCAAATGCAGCGTTGTATGTGACAAGCGGTCCTAACAGAACTACGAATGGACTTATACAGTTTGGACGTAATGGCAGTAATGTTGGCGCGATTAGTACAAACGGCTCGACAACTACCTACAGCACAACATCTGACTATCGCCTCAAGGAAAACGTCACTGACATCGCTGACGCAACTACACGCCTCAAGCAACTCAACCCTGTTCGGTTTAACTTTATCGCTGACGCAGATACCACAGTCGATGGCTTCCTTGCTCACGAGGTTCAAGACATCGTGCCTGAAGCAATCAGCGGCACTAAAGACGGTATGCGTGATGAAGAATACGAGGTCACACCAGCGGTGCTTGATGATGATGGCAACGAGGTAACGCCAGCGGTTATGGGTACACGGTCTGTGCCGGATTACCAAGGTATTGACCAGAGTAAGCTGGTGCCGTTGCTGGTTAAAACCATACAAGAACTTGAGGCACGCATCACAGCATTAGAGGCAAGCTAATGAACGAAGAAAACAAAGTCATCATTGACGTTGCGGCTGGCACTGGCACATTTGCAGCTTATATGGCAATGGTGCCAAACTTTGTTGCATTGTTCACCGGCATTTGGGTGTTGATTCGTATCTGGGAAACCAAGACCGTTCAGAGGCTTATAGGGAAAGATGTTTAAGGCAATCGTACTAGCCTGTGCGATAGCAAACCCTACAGAATGTATTGAATTTCACGACACTCGCGGCCCAGTCTATTCTACGCAAGAGGCGTGCCGAGAGCGTGCTATGGAGATGGCACGCGACATTGGCGAAATGGCTCACGGCTTGAGGCCGGTTAGATGGATGTGCAAGCCGCTTGGAAAGGGGATGCTGTCATAGACCCGATCACGATAGGCGCGGCGCTCTCTGGGGCTACAGCCGCATTTAACACAATTAAGCAGATGATTTCGGCAGGCCGGGAGCTGGAGAGCTGCATCGGCGACGTGTCGCGGTGGATGAAGGCAGCCAGCGACATCGACCAAGCCGAGAAGCAGGCCAAGAACCCGCCGCTGTTTAAAAAGCTGAAAGGCGCAGACGCGGTTCAAGGCGAGGCGCTGCAAGTTTACGCCGCCAAGAAGAAGCTAGAGGCGCAACGCGCAGAGCTTAAACAGTACCTGCAAATGACCTACGGCCCGCAGGCTTGGGCTGACCTAATCCAGCTAGAAGGACGTATTCGCAAAGAGCGTCAGGATATGATCTACAAGCAGCAAGAGGCGCGGCAGAAAATCCTAGAGGCTATTGCGATTGGTGCGCTTGGTATTGTATCTTTTGGAATATTCTTTTGGATTGTATGGCTGGCGTCTAAAAATTGAGCGAAACCAGAACCGGGTTAATTGGCGAACATTGCGCCGCTATGTCGATCCTCTCACAACAGTGGGCGTATGCCCCTGCACCACAGGACAAATTCGATGGAGTGGCTATTTCCAACATTAGTAACGAAATGCTTAGGATACAAGTTAAGGCTTCGAGCTTTATATTACAAAAGGGCAAGCGAACTCCGTGTTACCATTTTCAGCTTGGCTCAGGCAGCAAGAATAAGAAAAAACCGAATAACACAAAGGATTGGTCGGACTATGACATCTTGGCTTTATGTGGCATTAAACACCGTCACTGCGTATTCCTTCACGTCAGTCAAATCGACCAGTTCAGTAAGCGGCTCCAAGGCCACCACTTTACTGCGGAAAACGAGGCAGACACTTGGGCGGCTGCTGTCGAAATTGCGAGGCAAGTAAGGCGATGAATAAAGACGCACTACGCGAGGAGCTGGCCGAAGATGAGGGCTGTAAGTATTCGATTTATTTAGATCATCTCCAACTCCCAACCTTCGGAATTGGTCACTTAATCAAAGAGCATGACCCAGAATACGGCCTGCCGGTCGGCACTGAGGTGTCAGAAGACCGCGTGCGTAAGGCCTTTAATCTGGACATTGCCGTGACCATCGAGGACTGCCGCCGCTTGTGCGATAACGTCGGCGTCGACTTCAACGAGCTAGACCTGCGATATCCTGACGGCGCGTTGGCGTTGTGCAACCAGTGCTTCAACCTCGGCTACCCACGCCACTCCAAGTTCAAGAAGATGTGGGCAGCAGTGGCTGACGCTATGGAAGACCCGAAGGCGTGGCTGACGGTCGCCGCAGAGGCTGAAGACAGCCGCTGGTTCGATCAGGTGCCAAACCGCGCCAAGCGTTTGACCGCAAGATTTAGGGCGCTGGCTGATGGCTAAGGTTCTGCTTGAATACAAAATTATACCTCGGTTAATGATCTTCACAATGACGGTGGTTTATGTGCGCTGCATTGAGTGGGCGCTGGCTATGCCAGACCTATCGACCCAGCAGGCTAGCCTGATTAGCGTTGTGACCGGGGCTATGACTGGCAGCTTGGCAGTGTTTCTAAACTCGGAGACAAAGAAATGATACAAGCACTATTAGGCCCAATCTCCAGCCTTGCGGGAACGTGGCTAGAAGGCCGTGTGGAGACCGCTAAGGCTGAGACAGGCGCAAAGGTAGCCAAGGCCAAGGCAGAGGCCACCATAATGGAGAAAAAGGCCACTGGCGAGATTGATTGGGATTTGAAAATGGCCGACGCCAGCGCGGCAAGCTGGAAAGACGAGTGGCTTACAATTTTGTTTTCAATACCCCTGATCCTAGCTTTCTGCGGCGATTGGGGTCGGCATATAGTGTCTGAGGGGTTTGCGGCGCTTGAGGCTATGCCGGAGTATTATCAGTACACCCTCGGCGTTATCGTCTCGGCAAGCTTTGCGACACGCTCTGCCGCCAAGTTCTTCGGCAAAAAATAAGGGGGCTTTCGCCCCCTCACCTCACTTGTATAGATATTGATAGTCAAACCTATCGGCGGTCTGCATATCCTCAAAAACCACATTGTAGCTTTCGTCGTCAATGCGCTCGACCCGCCTGACTAGGGCTGTCACCAGCCTGCCCTTGGGGCCAGTCACGCTGACTAGGTCATCTGGCTTTAGGTGTTCTGTTTGCATGTTATCTCCCTATAAAAGTTTAAACGCTCTGGCTTTACCGGCCACCTTCTCAGCCGCGCCACGCTCAACCAGCCCGGTCATCAGCCGGTGTACTTGGCTGAAGCTCTTTCCGGTCTTTTGTGACAGCTCACTGATGGTCGGCGTGTAGCCGTACCGGCGGGTCATGCGGTCAATCAGAATCCGCAGCTCCGCCTGAGCCTTTGTCAGCGGCACATCAATCATCACGCGCCTCTTTTATCGTCAGCGTGCCTTGGCGTGCAATCCGTGCGGGCTTGGCCGGTGTCGTCTTAGCCGGTTGCGCCTTGAAGTTACGCATTGGCCACTTCACATAGTAAGAGCGATTGCCGACCACCCCGACCGCCTCATCGTGGCTGCCCATACGTTCTTTCAGCATAGCCTCAGCTTCGTCAATGTCGGCCTCAGCAGCTCGCTTGGCGTCCTTGGCATTGACAAGTTGCGCCAGCCAGTCGTTGTCTTCGCCCTCAAGCGTGATTGGCGGTGCGCCGTCATCGACAAGCGGGTAGGCGGTATTGCCGTCGGAGCTGGACTGGATCGGGTACCAGTCAACGTCGAACTTTCGACGCTCAAACTCCTCGATTTCGTCCGTGATGCGCGACTGAGTTGCGGCGTTGGCCTGATACAAGAAGATGCGTAGCTCCACACCGCCATACAAGACGCACACGGCGCCCCACGTTAGTTTGGGTTTGGTGGCCATCAATTGCCCCTGCAACTGTAGCGGCCCCCTGTGAGGCGCTGGGCGGTCTTCTGGCTTGCTGCTGGTGAGTTTGCTCTCTAGCACGCCCACGCCGTCAACCCAGACAGGGCCGTCAACGCAGTAGATGCCCTTGGCTGGGTCGGTGGTGACTTCATGCCCCAGCCCGCCGTCAGCGGTGCCGTCAAGCGACACGGCGAATGGCAACGTGTCGTGAAAGATGGCGTCGTGTTCCAGCTTGAGGTCAGTAAGGTTGAGCCTTTCAGCCGAAGTGGTGAGGATGACGCCCTCCAAGGCGTCACCCCAGTCACAGGCTTCGTTACCGTTGAATGGGTTGGGGTTTGGCTTGCCTTCGATGTCTGCCAGCACCGAGGCCAGCAGGTCGTTGGGCGTGTCGTAGGGCGACGCGTTAAATAATGCGGGCAGTCTTGATGCCGTGATAATGTCGTTTGGTGTTTTTTTGCCGACCATTGGTTGATCTCCCATATTAAAGTTGTGCGGGGCAGCACAACACTGCCCCGCTTATTGTTAGCAAATTGCAGGCATGATGTCTCCGCTGTCAATGGTTACATCTGCCTTCTTTGATGAGACGCCGTTGCGGTAATTAAACCAAGCGTTGCCCAGCAAGATTGAGTAAGTATGCACATTTAGCCCAAACCGACGGTCGATCTTCATCCGCCCGATTGCTTCAAGCATGTAGCGCACTGGAGATCGTGGAGCGCCAATTCCAGCCGCCATATCGTCGGCAAAAGATCGCGCCTTTTCTTCCTGACCACCGTCGATTGCAATGTAAAGCAACGCCGCAAGTGGCACGACAGGAAATGCCGTGGTCTTGTTTACCCGCTTCGCCATTTTGATTGCCTCCTCAAGAATGTAATGGCTGGTCGCGTTGTTGTATGTGTCGCGCAATTGATCGTTTGAAAACCTTGTGTTTTTTGAGTGGCCTTTTCCCTCCTCAAAAGCGGCGATCAGCCTGATGACTGGGCCTGTCTCGCGAGGGTATGGCACGCCCATAATGACAAAAACGTCAGTATTATTGCGATGTGCGCCGGTATCCATATAGCTAAACGTAGCCGGATCAATTCCGAAAACCGCGTGTGTCTTGAACGGTACGCCAGCCCGCATACACGCCGCCAGACGGTTCTGCCCATCCTTTAACAGTCCGTCTGTGCCGAACTTGAGCGCCTCACCAGTCAGCGTCCATTTGCCGCGCTGCATGTCGCGGGCATATTCCGCAATCTTCATTGTCTTGCGGTTGCGGTTGCCGATGTTTAGCTCCTCAAGTATGAATGTTGCCACGGCTGGCGTCACCTCAATTACCCGCGAGTTTTGCGGCGGATTTTTAATCAAAGACTTTAGGTTTGCCAACTGCTCGCTAACTGGAACTTGTGAGCTGACTTGACGCTGTTTTGATGTTTCATTTAACTTAAACATTTTTCTCTCTTTTCTGTTTGCACCCATTCCTGTTGTCGGGTGCCTGTTGTTATGGGAGGTTTCCCAAGACCCGCCGTGGCGGGTTTCGGCTGATAACCAGTCAGCCTCATCAGTTAGGATAATCGAGCCATCAGAGCAAACACGTTCCACTCATTAGTCACTGCATTTGTGAAAAAAGCCAAGCCAAATGCCATCAGAAACAGCATACAAATTGTGTCTTTAATCATGTTACTCTCCCATATTTTGATGGTGTCTTTAGCCGCGCGTCAGGCGTCTTGGGTGCTAACGCCGTCCAGCCGTTGACGTGTAGCCGGTACGCGCTACACACGATCTCACCGCCAACCCAAGATTCACCACGCGATATGTGCGTGATGAGGCTCTTGTGGTCGGTGCGCTTGCAAGCCAACGCGATTGCGTCGTACCTGTCGAAGATTGGGCCGGTCACAACTGGACGCGTGAACGGATTGCTCACGACGTACCAAAGTTTGACGCGATCTGATCTGATTTGTTTCATTTTAATAACGCTCCCATTTGTTATCTGCGTTTAACAAAAATTCTGCGACGATTTGCTCTTGGCCGCGAAACGGTGAATAAACCAACTTTGCTTCAATAACTTTACCGACGCGCTTTTCAACCATCTGAGGTGGAACCCAGCCGCCGCGCTCCACTTTAGTCCAAACAATTTTGTAATCTTTAATCTTGCCAGTCTTTGCCCCCCGGACATAACGAGGAAGATCACCCAATAAATCAGAACCAAAAATGCGCTCCGCATATGACGCGCCAAAATCTGTAAATAGAAAAGCTGACTTAGTGCTGAACTCTGCATAATTTGACATTTGGTAATCTCCCTTTCTATTTGAGCATGTCGCCAAAAAGGCGGTCTACATATGGGCAACGAGGCGTCGGCTTGTTCACATGCCCCCACCACTCAAGGTCTGCCGGTGTCGCGTCACGCATAAATGTCTTGCCGGTTTGGTTGTCCACATAAATTAGCTCCTTGTGGCCATCCTGAAACTCGATAATTTCCTGACGATGAAAAACCATATCAATTCTCCCTTAGGTTGGGCGGGGCTGTTAAGCCGCCGCCTGTCTGATTTCGTTGAATGTGTCGAAGTTGATTGCGATGGCAATCATAGGCAAAAAACCTTTGCGGGGGTCTGTCATCGTGTCGTATTCGTCAGTGACTAAAGCGCCCTTTTGGATAAGGCTTGAAACCACACCGCGATAAACTTTCGGGTCAAGATTATTTTTAGAGAAGATTGTGCCGCATTGACCAGACCCATCTGTGGTCAATTCAAAAGTGTCAATGTGCGGTGAGTTGTCATCTTCTTCAGTATCCCATTTTGCGCCGTGGTTATCGGCAAGGATGTTTAAGATTTTCATTTCATTTTCAGTAAATTTAGTCATTTGGTAATCTCCCTGATTTCCCGTGTTTGTCCCTCTTACCCTTAGAATATAATCATGATATCAACACATATCAATATCAATATTGCATTATTATAAGATTAATTGCAGAAAAATATCACTATGCCTTTAATCGCCCATAGAAGCCCGCTGACGGCATGTAGGTGTTTTGGGGCATAAGCGTACCAAAAAGAAGCCAGAAGCGTTTTTTGCTTCCAGCAACGATCACAGAAGGGTCATAAAATGAGTGAAGTTAAACCAGTTTTGTTGAGGCTCAGAGCCTCGACCATCGAAATGCTTAAAGCCGAGCTGGATGTGTCGGCTCACCGCAGTCAGTCGTCGCTTGCCGACGAGCTGCTGGTCAGACAGCTTGAGGCAAATGCTCGGCAACGTAATATGCAGTTTGAAATGGATCGTCAGGCGGGGCGGGTCTGATGCGTGCAGGAGGTGGACGTGCCAAGGGGGCGGCGTTTGAGAGGCAGATCGCGGGCATGTTGTTCGATGAGTTGGGCATAAAGTTTAAGCGCAACCTTGAGCAGTACCAGATGAAAAATCTGGCAGACCTGACATCATCAGACGCATCGTTTCCGTTTTTACTGGAATTAAAAAGATATAAAAATTCCGTTTCATCGTCGTGGTGGGATCAGATAGTTACCGCCGCCCGCACGTCAGACGGCAATCCTAACGACTGCCTGCCGTGCCTGATCTGGAAGCTAGACCGGCAGGACATTAATGTGCGGATACCCATTGAGGCACTGGCAAGG
>Ga0208793_1000083_pt1 | contig 59390 bp, 73 predicted proteins | sample 17_taG_FD_184092 | JGI IMG/M metagenome (GOLD analysis project Ga0208793, IMG submission 184092) | Marine viral communities from the Subarctic Pacific Ocean - 17_ETSP_OMZ_AT15314 metaG (SPAdes) (version 2) | ecosystem: Environmental > Aquatic > Marine > Oceanic | place: Pacific Ocean | collected... | reverse complement strand
GCTAGCTGAGTTTTTAGGAATAACCTGAGTATAAACTGTAGTTCCTCCACCCCTTAAGTCTATCTGACTTGCGTTAACTGTAATCGGTTGAATATTTCCAGTCGGAATATATGTGCCATCAGCTTGTATCGTGTATATTGGAAGCGCTGAAGTGCTTACAGGCGTGTTGTTAGGAGAACCATAATAAGTTGGCTGTCCTAACGGAGTGTTTAATCCAACAGGTCCTTGGTTATTACCTATATATGTAAGCTGATTATATGTCTGTCCATTATATGTGGTTAATATTCCATCAGGAATTGTGTTTCCAATAATAGAATAAATTACTACTGCACCCACATCTGTACCACCACTAATCTGACCCAAGAAAGTTCCCCTAACATCAGCAGACTCACCACCGACCTGGCCACAAGGTAAAGCACATTGTGGGCATGGTTGTGCAGGTAATAAAACGCAGTTAAGTAACTCACGAACTATTATACCATTTGAATAAAGTCCATTTGGCGCACAGATATTCATATCCTCATCAGCAAAGATTGCTGTTGAAGTTGCTAAGTCTGGTCCGTTTAAATAATATGTTCCTGATACTGCCATTCTATTTATTTTAATTAAGGTAAAGGTGTTGGGTCATTACAGTCACAGCAGACATCGTTTAAGTCTGATGTTCCGTAGCATAAAACTGCTTCTGTTGGTTGTCTATAATCGTATACTAAATACAATTGATTTCCTGTTGATGCCATTGTATAGTCTCCAATGTATTGGTCTGGCGCAAGAGTAACATCTAAAGGTAAAGGTGAGCCAGCGGCAGAAAGTAAAGAAAGTATACCTGCTGGAGTAGCTGGGTATTGAACATTAGTTCGTAAAGCATAAAACTCATTTTGAGTTGGTTCAAAAACAAAATTATCTGAATTTCTTTTATGGCAAATAACTTGAACCAGTGCATTATCAGCTGGTATAACTCCTGCACCTTGCGGAGCAGTAACAGAGTCAAACTGACTAATAGTAATAAAGTCAGTTCCATCAACAAATGTTACTTGCTCAGAGTGTAATGGAGATAAATATGTTCCGTCCACCCATCTGTACTCGTTGTGTATTGTCTGACCTTCGTCAGGTGAATTTGTTATACATACCTGAGTTACGGTAATAATCTCGGCAACAGGGCAAGCAACAGTAATCTGTATAGTAGCTCCTGCTTTACCTATTAAAACAACCTGAGCCTCCGATTCACTAACAACGTTTTTATCAAAGGTAAAACTACTGCTGCCATCAGTAATAACAGTTGTAGGCACAACATCTACTCCATTGTATGTAACCTCTAAACTACTTCCTGATGAATTACTTGCCTGAATTTCTATATCTGTATTTCCTACTAATAACCCTAGGTCTATACAATACTCAAAGGTCTTATCCTCTGGGAAAGTAAAGGTCCTATCAATTCCGCAGGCAATACAAGATTCTTCAGACGGTAGTTCCTCGTCATTTATACTTAGAACATACTCATTCATGTATGGGTCATACCCACCAATCTTTTGATTGTTTAGACTATTAATAAATCTATCTCTAAACCAAGACCTCATGCCAGATTCAGAAATTACTGTAAGCTTTTCGTTTTGTCCTGCAGCTCCTGTAAGCATAATTACTGCGCCTCGTTTAGCGTCAGTAAAATATTTATTATAACCCCAAGAACAAAAACTTTCTGGGTTTCTTGAGATGCCATACTCTTCTATTCTAGCTATCTGAGTTCCTAAAACCTCAGGTACAGAGGCTATCTGTCCCCCACCTGCTGAGTCACTTAATAAGTTTTTACCAGCTAATACATAGGATATTTTATCCTCCTGTAATACTAGTATATCGGTTTCTCTTCCATGAAGTTTTTCAATTGGGCCATATATATCTTCACAAGGTTTGAAATTTAATAACCCTAAGTTAAATTCGTTTAGCTTGTTTACATTACTTTCGTTATTATAAACACCACTATATGTTAAATCAGCAAAGCGATGTGCTTGCTTGAATTCTAATTCAGAAGTAGAGGCTGTTCTTTCTCCTAAAGAAAATTCTTTTCCTACAATTGAGTCTCTTATTCTATAACTTTCAACACCATTAGCAAAAGTGAAACAGTTAAAGAAATCCGTTAACACAATAGCGGACTGAGCTCCTGTTTGGTTTTGTATATTACCTTCATGTCTACCTGTTGCTTTGTCAATATTATATACGTCTGCAGACTCATACCATAAATCTGGAGTAGCATCCGTTGGCTCAGTCTCAAAAACTATAGTATTTTCAGCTCTAAAAACTTCTATGTTGGCTTCTATCTTTGCTCTCCTACTATCCGAGAGCTTAGAACCTTTACATGAGTTTGTGCCTACTAATCCAAGGGAAAGTAAGTTGTTATCCGTTCCTCTTAAAAACTGGTATTGGTACACACACCTGTCTTGTGGCATTGCACCTAATGCATCATTAGTAGTAGCTGCTGTTTGTAAAGCAGGATTGTAGTAGTTCTGAAAATATGGTGGTGGACAGTCAGGACCATTAGAAACATTAACCGCTCCATTGTCTAACCTGGCCTGTATATTATCTCCATCAAACCACTCTTTAAAATTATCATAATCTTGTGATGATGTTAGTTTTAAATCTAAGGTATATTCTCTTCCATCACATCCACCGCTACGTCTTCCTGCTCTTCTGAATTTAATGTATATACGTATCCTTGAACCAGCAGGAATTGTGTAATCTATATACTGCCCTGGGGTGTTAGGGTCTTCTACACCGCATGGATACGCAAGCCTTGGATGGGAGTTTCCGCTTTTTTGACGCACACTTCTTTGTCCATACAATACAGTGGGAAGGTCACCTGGTTCTACTTGAAAATCATTTGCTATAATTTTCATATATGTTCCAGCTGGAACTGTAACACTGTTTCCTTGCCCATCCGCAACGTCTATGAAATTTTCAACCTGAGCTTCTTTCTGTAGAACAGTGGCGTATTGACATCGGTTGGTAGCTCCTCCTGTATCTCTTTTTACCCTAAGCCTATCTCCCTCTTCAACCTTTCTTGCATTCTCTCCTTCTAATAAAAAGTAAGTGGCAGAGGTTGACAGCTCATCGAAAAATACATTTGAAAAAATTGTATTATAATCTTCAAAATCTGGCTTTATAACCATCTTATATCTGTCCGCCCATACAGGCGCTAATTGTGATGGTGGTATTACTACCTGTATTTGATTTTGTAAATCAGATGCCGAACACCCAACATGTATTGAGTTGTTTGGGCTTACTAGTGCTGTAGAAGAGCGACCAAACTCATCCATATAAACAATACCCAATTCATAATCCCTATCACTATGAAGACTCTTAGGGTTTCCTATACCAAGGTATGTTAAATCTGCAAATGAAACAGTATAATATTCATAAACAGTTTGAGTGGGTGTAGCTAAATCATCTACATAAGCCATCGCTGGAATAACAAAACCTATTTCTTGACTACCAGGACTTGAGATTATTTGTATTGGTTGACCAGCACTACTTATACCACTTTCAAATTTTGAAAAACTATCTAAGTTAGCTGGTAGTGCACAATTAAATTCGTCTGTAACAGTTGTTCCATCACAAGAGGTTTCGTTTCCTGGAACTGGGTCATATACAGGAAGGATGCTTGCTGCTGTACCTATGGTTTCTACAAACGCAGGGTCTGTTGATAGCTCATAAACGCTATTAAAATCTTGAGGAAGAAGGAAAGTGAATTCAAGTGTTATAAGCGGAGAGGTCTCAGTAGGGAAGGGCTGTTGTCCTGTAAATCCAGAATGATTATATCTTATTTCAAAATTTAAAGAAGCACCATTAACTAATTCTATATCTGTAAAATCATAGTATACTACAGCGTTTACTACATTATTATTAGTGTCTATAGTGTAGTTAAAACTATCTGTTCTATCAGGTATTGAACCCTCAGCTATAACTTCAGATATAAGCTCGCAATAGTATTCTAAACGTATTGGATTTGTGTTTAAATCTAATAAGTCATATCCATCAACATAGTTACCATAAATTAATCTATTACCCATTATTGTTTGAGCCTGCGCTTTTAAAGGCACGTTGTCAAACAATCTTGTTAATTGAGTAGGAGAAATTACAGTAAATATCTTGCTGTTATTAAAATTTAAAGTATAGTCTGTATTATCTGCATACCCAAGATTTTGTTTGTTAAATATTTCTATAGACTTAATTACACTCGATGTGGTTTCTGCGAAAACAACCTCAATACTTTTTACTAAAGGCCCTCCACTGTTGTATGTGACTTTAACATTATTAAAAGCATTAGTCATTCCTTCATTTAAACCTGTGTCTATAGCGTAATCAAATCCCTTAGGGATAAAAGCTGGCTCAGTAAACTGTGATAAAGCGGACCTCTCTCCATCCTCATATATATATCTATAAGAAAAAGTTAAGAATCTTTCTTCTATAAAGTTTTCTTCACCAGATAGGTTAGTTAATTCAAACGATGGAGCTGCAACAGGTGGTTTTTTTATAACCAAAAGTTGTTCTTCTAAATCAGGCGAGTTAGAGTCATAGTTTCTTTTTATGTTTATAAACCTAGGTTGATTGTAGTTATCTGTCCAGAACAATAAGTCTTCAACTCTATTAACACCTGTTATTAAGAAATCATCATTAAAGTTTAGCACTGTCTCTAGAGCACCTACTGTAATGACGTGATACGTTAGTAAGTTTAATTGAACATTATATGACACGACCATATCTACTATCCCAACGAGATTAGCTGGGTCATGAACAAACCAATACAGCGTTTCTCTTTGTCCATCTTCATACGCACCAATACATTTAGCTTGGTCGCTTAAAGGAACTCCATTATAACTTAAACTAGTTAGTTTATTATTCCCTTTTGTATTTTCAACCGAACCAACCTCAGATTCCTCAGTAGAGCCTAGCCTAATATTCAAAGCATCAACATACTCACCATTAGGAATCAAGCGTTCATCAACGCTTTTGTTCATTCGACCTGCGATAAAATTTCTAGTAGTTTCTGCCATGCTTATTTAATCCACTTATCCATACCTCTGATGTTTTGAATCAAACGACCAGGATGTATATTACTAATTCTAAGTTTAGCGTTTCTTAGTAACGCAGAGCTTCTTTTTCTTGCTCTAGCTACAACATATTCTTGTACACCTAACTTGGCATTTAATATAGCAAATTGAATATAAGCGTAAACATATTCTTCAAATAATTTATTGACACTTATTTGAGAGTCATCTCCAGCCTCCATTCCATCTGATACATATTCTAAAATACAGAACTCACCTGCCATATCTGAACTGAAGTTAATAACTCCTGCTTTTTTATTTATTTTAAATGTAGGATTAAAGTTTGCAGTCTCTGTATTTAATCCGTACTGAGCTCCTATACCGTAATCAAAATACCAATTACCATCTATACAATACCCCTCTCTATTGTTATAAGGGCTTTGCTCGTTAAGGTAAATACTTTTCTTAGTACCTTCTATCCTTTGCAGGTCAATCGTTGATGTAGATGGCTTCAAAATGTTTCCATCATGGTCAAATAAAATCCTACAAGTATTATCTTGAAGGTATGCATCACTCCAATTGGTTTGAATATTTTCAGTAAGCGGTCTAAGAACTCCGTCTTTATATAAAGATATTCTCACCCAATTTACATAATCTGGAGGTAAAACAAATCTTAGTGTATCACATACTTCTAGCTCTAAAATCTTAAGCTCTTTAAATGCGTCATAATTTAGTTCTTGTATAGCTCTCTTCGCATGAAATAAAATTCTATACCTTTCTTCGTTATTAACTAAACTATGGTTGCCAGAATACATCAACATAAAATTATTAACTATGTCATATAAACTTACATATTGATATGAACCCCAGTTAGCATCTTCTGTATGAGGGTTTCCTGTATTTTCGTAATATTGATATTCTGTTAAGTATGCCATTATTTTTCTTTTTGTTCTTCTCTCATATCCATTGATTGGCCAAATTGAATAGCTTCTACTTCTCTAATTGACATTCCAGCATATTGTAATATTTTATTTACTAATGTTGGTTCTTCTTCTAAAGGCAGCTCAAAGTCTTGATACAAAGCGTTTGATTGATTAAATGAAGGTTCGCCTCCAACTAACTGAGCGTAAGTCCACTTAGGGTCTTTAGGATACCTTATATACTGGCATAGTATTCTACCAGCTGATGTTTCTCCAGAATTAATTACATTTAAACCCCATTGAAAGTTTTCAGGATATACCTGTATTAATTGTCTACTCTGAGAATAAGCTGGAAATAATTCTGTAGGCTTAGTTAAGTTAGACATGTTAAGTTGTGTAATCTTTTTATTCGTTACTTTTTCACATTCATTAACACCTTGTCTTGTACTTAAAATAGTATAAGATACACCTGCGTTTGGGAATATATTATCCTCCAATAATAATGTGTTAGTATTTGGTGGATTTAGATATCTTACACTTGTTGATTCTCCTGTGGTTAAATTAACAACAACATCGCCTGGCTGAACTCCTAATGCAAAAAAGTTTTTAGTATTATCAACTAACTCTTGTGTAAACGATAATGTGTTTGTGCTGTTAGCGACTAAGTATTTTGTAAGTAATAAAACTTTATTTATTAAATAATAATCAGAACCTGTTGTGGCTATTGTTGGCACACTATAAGTCGATGTTGCAGACGGAGAAACAATAACCTCACTAGCTCCATTTAGATATACAGGCACAAGAGTTTCTTGCTCTGAAAATATTTCTATAGCGTCTTGATATATTTTTTTTATATCTGCCAATCCCACTCCTGATTGCCTAGCATTCTCTTTAGTTATCTGATAATTATATTGATAAAAATAATCTTCAAAAATATCTAGCTGCGCTTGCTTGGCATATAAATTAAAATCACTAGGAGTTATATATCCATAGTTGTTTTTATTAAGAACTGACAGTACAGTTTCTCGTACTGAATTTATTATGCTCATCTGTTAATTTATTTACTACAAAGATAAGCAAAAAAAAAGAGGATGCATTTCTGCAGCCTCTTCTTGTTTGGTTGGAGTAATCAGCTCCTCTATTATTATGAACACTTCTATTGCAAATGTAATAATTATTTTTTATTATCCAAGTTTTTTTCAAGAAACTTTAATATTTCAATACCTTCGTCAGATTGAAGATACCCTGCTACTACGTAGAATGGGTCTTCTCCAAAAGGAATGTTTACCATTCTCTTTTTATTCTTATCTGTATTAAAGTATACATCCTTCTTGTTATTTTTAAATATTAATACCTTATGAGAGAAAAACTCCTGAATTTTAGAATTTAATTTTAAGCCAGGGTCTTTTACAGCTCGCAAGAAAAATTCTGGTTCTTGCTCTGCGTATATTAATATGTCTCTTCTTAATTCAGAAGAGGTGGTTCTAGAAACATCTGTGTTAAATAGGACTCTAGCTAAAGCCTCTACTTGGTCAATGTCTAATTGACGAGCCTCTATAAGAGCATCTACTCTAGAATTCAAAACATCCATTTCTTTCTGGGCATCTTTCTCAGTATTAACCTCAACAAACTTACTTCCATTCATTGGGTGATAATGTAAAAATTCCTGAAGGGTTGGATTTGTTCTTGGTACAGATAAAAATCCATCTTCAAAAACAATTGGCTCTATAATAGCGTTACCATCCTGCTCATCTTCAAAAGGGCTTTTCTGGTTTCTTGCATAGCGTAAAGCTCTGTTAGTTCCTGAAACTTCATCGAAGTGCATTAAAGGATATCTTCTTGAGTTTCTAGTTGGCAGCATAAAAGAAAGTGGTGCTGCGTCTTTGGTAAGTTTATAGGTCTTATTGACCAATACATTTTTTTTCATTTGATTATAATTTATATTTAATAAAAGTAATAATTACCCTCGTCACAATAACGAGGGTAATAATTACATATTTAATTTATGATTGGAAAATCACAAAGTTGTTTGCACCCATAGTACATACACATCTTTCAGATAGGAAGTTTACTTCCATTGCATCTAAATCAGATGTTGCTGCACCACCAGCTGAACCTGTAATCCAAGTCTTGTACTTTCTGTCTTCAGTTTCTGAAGCTCTGTATCGTACATGTAAGAAAGGACGCTTAGCATTCTTTCCAAGGATTTGGTCGTAAACAGTAGTTGAACCAGCTGGCACTAATAAACCATTTACAGCACCTGTTCCAGTTAAACCACCACGCATTGTTGGGTCGTTTAGGTATTTCCAGTCAGACTTGTAGAAGTCATATCCTCTACGGAATCCAGTGAATCCAAGATTCAATGCCATTTCCATGTCATTGTCAAATAGACCATAAGAAGTACCATTAGCTCCACCACCTTGAGCAGAACCATTAAGTTCAGCTAACATGTCATCAATGTCAAATCCAAATTGTCTGTTCAAGAAAAGTACATTTTCTTCAATAGCACCTTGCTTGTCTAAACGAGAAATGATAGTATCGAAATCTGCTAGTGCAGTTGGGTTACCACCTGCCCATACATTTCCTCTGTTTTCTACTGCGTGGAATACACCTTCAGAACCTTTGTTTCCTACATCTCCACCTGCTGCAATTGCTCCAGAACCTGCTTCTGCTGGTACTGCTTCAATCATAGCTGTTTCTAGGTAGTCATCAAAACGTAAACGAGTTTCGTGCTCAGACTTCAAGTACCATAAGTATCCTGAAGCTCCGTTCTCAGTAGTCACTTCAATCCATCCGATTTGTGCCATATCAGAACCTGATACTGCATACTTATCTTTGATGATGATTGGAGAGTTGTCGAAGATTTCATCTTCAGCCTCTAGAGAACCTTGCATCCCATTGCTTCCTTTTTTGAATTCAGAACCATAGATAAAGATAGTTGCATCAGCATTACCTACTCCTGTTCCACCTGTATATCCTGCAGCACTGTAGAAAGCTACAGAAATCTCATCAGCATTTAATCCACCTGCAACACCTACTGCAGTTACGATTCCTTTAAATTCTCCTGAGTCATCATTGTTAGAAACAACAACTGTCTGTCCTACACGAATAGCGATAGTTCCAGCAGTTAAGCCTGTTGCAGCTCGGTCTGGTACTAATGCATCGTTAATTTGGAAAGTTACATTTGCTGCGCCAGCTGAAACAGCTGCTCCACACTGTGTATATTTTGTGTGTAGTCTTCCTTGCTCTGCCCACTTTACTAGGTCTGAGTTACTTGGTAACTCGGCTCCTACTAAACGTAAGAAAGAAGAAATTGTTCTATTACCATAACGCTCAAATTCTTTTTCATAAGTGTCTGGTAAGTACTGATTCAAAAAGTTGAAATCAGTAATGTAATTTGTAGCCAACGGCACTTGTTGCGGTGCTGGCTGTAGCGCAAACCCTGGTCCTACTGGAGTAGTGTTTGGCCCTAATAATTGTCCTGCCATTTTTTAATTTTTTAAAATGTTGTTAATTTTTTCGTTTAATACTCTTAATTTTTAAACCCCTTCCTTCACTTGGATTGATTGCACGAAACTGAGTTCCTCCTTTAGAAGTAACTTCAGGAGCAGAACGTGTAGACATATTGATGTTTTTCATCTTTCTAGTTACATCGTCCGTTGCTGCTGCCTTTCCTTGCTCGTAAAAAAACCTTGCGAACTTATCAGGGTTCATTGCTGCTGATAATGCTTTATGATATTCAGCTGCGTTTTTAACTAATCCATCTTCATTCAAATGATTATTAATAAAATTAATAACGCTTGATTGAGACTTTTTAATTTCCTCCACAGAACCACCTGGATTGTATAACAAATTAGCTTCATCAATACTGACCTTAAAACCTTTAAAGTCTTGATTTAGCACTTTGTTAGTTTCTTTTTCAAAGAAATCTACTTTCCGAGACTGCTCTTCTGACTGAGTCTTTGCATTCTCAACATATTGCTTGTACGCTTTGTAGTCTTCATTGTCCTCAGAAATACCAGTTGCGCTTGACTCAAGCGGCTGGCGATACATTTCTTTTTGTTCATTGAAAAACTTCTTAGCTTTTACAATTGCCTTTTTCTTTTTTAACTTAGCTCTTTTAACATCAGACTCATCATCTAATTCTTCATCGTAGGAGTAATCCTCCATTAATAGTTCTACATCGTCTTTATCTATACCTTCTTCGGTAGCTAAAAGATACTCAGTTAAAATCTGGTTTTCATCTAAAGAATCGAAGTCTCTGTTTAATTTAACATAATCTTCAATGCCACGACCAGTTTTCTTTTTATAATTAAAATAAGCTGACACATCTTCAGGTAGTTCTTCGTTGTTTTCTTTTTGAGCAAACAAGTCATCTACTGATGATATATCCTTATCATATCTGTTCTTAATATAACCAAGAACATCTTCTTCTCTTAGTTCAGTTCCTTGCGTTTCCTCTGGAACTGTAGTTTGTTCTACAGCTTGTGGCTGTTCTTCTTGCTGTTGTTCTACTTTTTCTATTAGATTCTCTTCTACTTGAGCAGCAGATTTTTCTTCTACAGCACTTACTTCTTTTACTTTTATTTCCATTAGATTAAATTTTAGTACAAATATAGTACATTAAACAATTATAAATTATTTACTTTACCTAGGGTCGAACTCTGCTAAATCAAACCCATCTAAACTATCTTCATTAGACTCAAATGTTTGAGGTGGTAAGTTATTTTTTCTTTGATTAATTAATTTTGATTGCTCTGTATTCTGCTGACTAATACGTCCTGCCTTAGCTGTTTCTCTTTGAGACTCTCTTTGAGATAAAGCCTGCTCTGCCATACCTCTTAACTGTTGATTGTAATTAAACTCTTCAGCCATTAACTGACTTTTTAGCTGAGCCTCATTTTTCATCTTCTCAATTTCAAAAGCTATCTCAGCTTGTTTAATCTGCATCTTAGCATTCATCTCCGCTTGAGACTTTTGCATTGCTGCTTGAGCTGCCATTTGCTGAGACTTCATTTGTGTAGCAGCCTGCATTTGTTGCTGGAGCATAGAATTCTTTTCATCTCGCTCTTGCTTTTGTTTACGCTTAACCTTAAGAAGTTGATTAGCTAATTTTATGTTTTTTATTTCTCGGATATCAATAGCATCTTCTAGATTTATATCTTCTTTAGATAAGGCCATCTGAATGTTGGCCTCAAGCTGAGCTTTTTCTTCTTCATCAGGTGATACCTCAATAAATATACCGAAGTCATAAATATATAAATCAGATATATCGTTAAGTATACTTACGTTATACTTACCTATTTTATTTACAAAGTCTTCTTTGAAATCAGAGTATTCTAATATATCCGCTACTCTATACGTCAGAGCCTCTGCTATTGTTCTATAAATATATAAACTCCCTTGAAGTATATGTCTAGTTGCTGTGTTAGAATTTAATGCAGCAAGCTTTTGTAATCCAACTAAGGAATTAGGGTCAGGCGTTGAGCCATCCCTGGCTTCATTTAATCCTGTTACAGTTCTAATCATGTTTAGATAATGATTATAGTTTGTAATAAGCATCTGAGTTTTACTAGCACCACTATTAGATGTAAGCTGTTGTATAGGAACTCTGGCTTGATTAAAGTCACCATCTTGTGTATAGCTTCTACCAATAACAGAACCTGTTTGAAAATACAATCTTAATGCATCTTCAGGATTATACGCAGCTCCTGTACCTAAATCAACTTCATTTAATCCATCTGCATCTATAAATACTCCATCAGGTACTGTTCTAGCTATAACTTGTTGTAGTTTCAAATGTGTAATCTGAATTAAATCAGCAAATGGAATCATTCTTCTTACTAATGATTCAATAACTCCTTTATACATTCTTGGCGCAACAGCCACATAGTTTGGTAATGCATGTTGTGAAGAAGACTGAGGGCGAACCATGTTACTGGCAAGCTCCCACTTTAAAAGAATATCAGTACCCATCACCATTATTCCATCATACCAAACGTCAATAGTTTTTGAGACTTTCTCAAACTTCCCATCCTCCATCATTTCTGGTGGTGGGTTAAATTGGTCATCTTTCTCTATCATTTTTTTAGCTCCACTATCTGTAACCTTTTTCTTATAAACCATCTTCTTTGTGGTTTTATAATTAAAATACATTAAGGTTACTGTGTCTCTATAAAAAATATCGTTTTGTTGATACTGTGCTGTGTTGTAATAATCATACCAGCTCTGACTGTATTTAGATATTTTTTCTAAATCATCATTAGTTAAACTCTGGTCTATTTTAAGTAGCTCTGAAATTGGAACTACTTTTATTTCACCCCAATAAAAACAATCTTTAAAGTGTGGGTCTTCTGTGTAACTATATACTATGTTTGCAGGGTCAACATACTTAACCTCTACCCCAGAACCTGGTAGGAATTCGTGCTTTGCGCATCCTATTCCCAGTACAGTTAAGTCGTAGTCAATTCTTTTACGAGCATCTACATAATGGTTTTCCTGGAACATAGTGTCGATAGCTTCTTCTTCTGCTATCTCAATTGCAGGCTTGTAATTAAGCTGCATATATAATTTTAGTTCTTCATCGTTTTCAGGAAGAGCATCAGGGTCCATTGTAAATGGGTCTGCTCCTGTCATATCTTTAATATCTAAGAGTATGTCTTTAGCAGCCATTTGCCCTTCAACCATATCTTGATATTTACTTCTTTTACCTTGGGATAATGCGTCTTGAGCATAAGCCTTTACCTTAAAAAGTCTGTCAGACATTCCATTAACTACAATATCTACAAACTTAGGAAGTATAGGGACAGGAGTCCAATCTAAATTAAGATAAGATAAGTCTCCATCTACAGCTAATTCGTTTTTGTATTTACCTACTGATTGTTCTCCTCTAGCATATAAACGTAATCTGTGAAAATCTCGCCATTGGTTATAATAACGACAGCCATTGCCATCTTTTCTAAACCACTCATACTGTATTGCTTGCCCTATCTGTAAGCCAAACTCATCAGTGGCTTTTTCGGCATCTGATACAAATTGACTAGGAAAGCCTACAGATGAAATATTTACTTTAACTTCTTTCATCTATCTAATTAAATCGCTCGTTAATCCCTTATTGGTATACCTTGCAAAGTTAATGGAAATTTTTGAGCTTTTCTTTTCAGGTGTATACAAATGTTTTTGGCAAGCCATTATAGATAATCCACTACTAATAGATGCATCAAACTTAGTTCTGTTACCTATATCGAATTTGGCCCAGTCCTCTAATGTTCTAGCAAACGGCATAAATCCCATTAAATCAGAGTCTCTAAAAGTTCCTTCAATGTCTAAACCAATATACTTTTCTATATATGATTCTATTGCAGATGCGTGTGCTTGTTTAATATCCTCACTGGAGTTTGGGATACCTCCTAATTCCTTTTCTGTTCTTGATAGTTTGTTAAAAATTTTATCAGGTCTGTTCATGCTAAAAGCCCTATACCCTCTATTTTTAAAATGATATAAAAGTCTAGGTTTATTATTCTCCACAAGTATTGGCATTCCATAAAAAACACAAGCCATTAATACTTCTTCAAAAAATATTTCAGCTGTTTGAGGTCTTGCTACATACTCCAAGAAAAACTCATTACTTGGAGCTTCGTCCATGTTGAATTTTGTCAGGCCATGTAGTGCACCATTAGAACCTCTTCCACCTACTGTTCCAGATATGTCATAACTATCACAACCAAACGCACCCAGGTGTTCATTACCTGGCATCTTTTTGCCATTCCTGTTTATGACTCTATTCTGTAAATTTTTATTGGGTGTCCATGACACCAGGAATCTTCCACGATTGTTAGGTGTCCATATAACTTTAGAATCTTTTATTCCGTCTTTCCATGAAAAAGAGCCTCTTGTTAAATGATGTTCTTTTATAACAGAATCGTTATAATCAATCTGCTGATATATCTTTGTTAAATTAAATAAAGATTGTTTACTTTCATCTCTGAAAGCATGTGACTCAGTTCTTGGAAACTGTCTATAGAATTCGTTCAAAGCATCAGGGTCATTCTTTAGACTTTCAACTTCAGCTTCCCAATAATCTATCGCACCATTCTCTATAACCTCACCATCAACACCAATAGTTTTTTCTGTAGGTTTTCTAAAAACAGGTAATCCATATCTATCTATAAATCCCTCCATATTCCATTCCATTGGAATAAATAAGTTATATAATCCGCTTTTAGTTTGGCCATTAGAATTACGCTTACTCAATGATGAATCCTCGTATAATTTCTTAAAATTATCTCCACCTTTGCTCAATGCATTAGAAGTAGACCCCATCATGCATTTACCTATAATCTTACTACCTAAACGCAAACAAGTTTTTGTTACACGCCAGTTATTTAAAATATTATTTGGCTTTATCCATTTACCACTTTCATCATGTACTAACAATAATAACTTCTCACCATCATAGGAGTTGTCATCTGTGTTCTTCCAATCTATAGTTGTATCTAATCCTAACAATTCTTCCTTGTTAGCATCATACATATTTTTCTTTGTGATTTTAGACGCTGGTATTCTAAACGCTAGTTCTGTTTTAGGCTTGTCCATACCATCTTGAATAGGTTTAAAAAAGAATGGTAACCTATTAGCTATAGGTACAACCTTATCGGTAAACATTTTCTTTGCATCAGAACCTGTCTTTGATAGTATACCAACCCTTGAATCTTTTGCTAGAGTTCCTGTGTTTACGCTCTCTGAAGACCCCATATAGGAAAACCCTGAACGTCTTATTTTTAAATAAGTCATTCCAAAACTTCTGTTATCAGCTTTACACGCTTCCCAAAATAAGTAAAATATTCTATTAGCTTCTCTATAATCTGGATAACCCACATCAATAGAAGTCCATTGCAGATACATGTAGTGAGCTCCAGTTATATAAGTGGGCACTCCATTATTCATAAACCAATGTCCTAACTCTCTACTGTCAAACTCATTCTCAATGTAATCAACCCAGTTGTTTTTAAATTCACTAGGCATTTCGTTCCACTGAAATATTGATTGAATTTTACTAAGAGGTTTTGGAATGTCTATTCTTTCCCAGTATTGTTCAGGTTTTTTCTTTGAACGTGAATGTATATTTTTTGGTTGTTTAGGTAGTCCAATAATAAGACCTTGTATGTTTATTATATTTCCAAGCTCACCGCTCCTAGATATACAAACAAAGTCGTATTTCTTGTTATACCCATACTCCCAACTTTTTTTATTATTCTTATTGGTAAGTACGGATTTAGGTACGTAATCTTGTACCACCTTATACATGTCTTTATTTTGACCTACGTTCTGCAAACCCTTGTTTTGTATCTACTTTGTTATTACCTTCCGAAAGAGATAAAGCTTCTTTCTCTGCTTCTATTCTACTTAGTATTTCAAATGCATCAAATATTGCAAGCTTCTTAGTGGCTGCTGCATTCTTAAGTCTGTCTGCTGCTAAGTCATCTTCAAGGTCTGGCTTTATGATATCTTCTTTAGCAACTTTTATTAACTGGTGAACAGCCCTTCTGGCTGCATCAATAATTTCTAATTTAATTTCTCTGTTTGATTTCATAATATCATTGTTATTTGATGGTCAAACATTCTATATAGCTTCTCTCCATCAACCTCAAACTCATATTCACTTTCAGGTTTAAATGAAATTAAATCTCCTTTTTTTACGCCTTGATTTATTAATGTAGTATTGGGGTAAATCATCTCTGCGACTAAAGGTTCTTCTTTAGTGTTTTTAAATATAATAGATTCTTTTGTTTTTATTGGTTTAACATAACAATATCTGTCATGACAAAACCATTGTGTTCCATTCTGGTACATAAAAAACTGGTCGTTATCAACTAGAAATAAATTATCTTTTAAAAAACTCTTACCACTTTTTCTTCTTCCCTTAATATCGTTGTAGAATTTAAAAACATTGTGATGAACAAGAAGAGTATCTCCTACCTTTATAGGGCCACAATAGTTTATAGGTAATGCTTTTACTTCGGCATACCTATTGGAGTACCTAACATCTTCTTCTGATGAGCTTACTAAAAAATCAATACCTCCAATATTTTTAGTATTGGAGTATCGCTTGTTTTCTTTTGGTTTAACTATAAAGTCTGTTGGTGATTTCAAAAGTTTATATTGTATTCAATGGATATAGGCATAGTAGAACTAAACTCTTTCCAAAGAATAACAACATCATTATCATCTATGTATATTTTATAGGACTGTAATTCAGAGTCATACTTTATTAAATGAATCTTGTGTGTTCCATTCAGAACATCTTGACCTACTAAGTAATGCATAGCTCCAGACTTATAATCTGGACCGACAGATATTTTTCTTATATCCATTATATTTAATTTTATTTATATTTTTATACGTCTTTAACAAATCTAATGTATCCAGCCTTTGAGTTTGCATTTGTATTGTCGGTGGAGATTATTAGAAAATTATCTTGTGAGCTAATAGAAAAAGATTTTAAAATATTCCCTAGGTCTCCAATTCCTGATATAGTACTTGTCCATAGAAATTCGGCCGTTGTATCAGAAATAAAGAAAACTTGATTAGTTGCTAAAGTTACAGTCCCATATCCATTAAGGTTAAAGTCAGCATCTCCTAATTCGGTTGTATCGGTTAATCCAGTCCAAGTTCCTGGATTAGCACCATATCTATTTTGATTAGGAACACTAGGATTACATGGGTCGTTTGCTATTGTATTCCATTCTAGACTAGTCGGAAGTCTAAATCCTGTTGGTGGCTGTATTACTCTTGCTGCAAATTGATTATATAAAAGACCTCTTCCACTATTATTAGAATCAAAGTTCCAATACATAGCTACTGGAAGTCCAGCGTTATGCTGAGCATAGAATGCAGTAGCATCTGTAGCAATAGGAATAGTCCCAGCTGATGTTGTATCTGTTATAGTTGAATTTTCATCAGTCCACACATAATCACAAACTGTAGTTTCACCTGGCTCAGGAGGTGGTGTTGGAGTTGATTGTATTTCTTTAAATACAAAAGATATTGCTAGCTCTCCACTATTTGGAGTCAAAGCTCCTGTTTCTTCTCCAACAACAGCTATATTCTCAAACTGTCCAACAGTTATAGAACTAGCTGAAAGGTCAACTTGTCCTGAAACATAAGTTCCGTCATCGCTGTTGTCTATTACAAATATATCAGATATTGGTGTGTAGTTTGAAAACTGAGCATTAGTATTGTTTGTTACTTTTCCTATAGAAAATTTAATATCAGTTCCTACAGGAACTGAAACTGTACTATCTCCCATCCAAACCCATGTTACGGCTTCTAGTTTAAGACTTAAAGGAACTCTCCATAAAGGAATTTGAGTAGCCCCTGGAGTTACAGCTGATGTCCACTCCATAAAATCATGACCTGCTGCTTGACTACCCAAGTTGTTTACCATACCATTTATGATATACTTGTTTTCTACTCTTTGAGTTTCAATAACATTACCTGCAGAATCTACCGATAAATTGTAAACATCATTACCAATTACATTTCCACTTCCATAAGTTGGTAATCTATATTGACCACCTTTTTTTATCTCTAAAGCGTTTGATTGATTAGCTGCATCAGGACCATTACCAATTGTCACTAAGTTGTCAACTGCACTCCACGTGTTTACACTACCAGGAAGTGGAACGTTGTTTGAGCCTATTACTATTTGTCTAAAATCAGTAGCGTTTAAAAATGTCCCTATTGAAAACGACTCCTCTCCTGCGTTTTGATTTCCTTTACCAATAGAAAAAGACTGGCTTGCTGTCGCATTTATTTGGTTTCCTTTACCTATAGCAAAAGAACCATTTCCATCTGCAATATTTAATGCTCCCATTGTAAATGAACCGACTGATTTAGATTCATTGCCCTCGCCAAAGGAAAAAGAACCATCTCCAGATGCTGTGGTTGTACTGAATGTTCCAAAAGCAAAAGAATTATCTCCACTTGCTTCTGCATCTTTACCATAAGCTTGAGCATAAAAACCTGAAGCTACGTTTGCATCACCTATAGCTATAGAGACATTACCACTTGCTTGATTTGATTTACCTGCTGCAACAGAAAAATCTCCACTTGCTGTTGTGTTACCTCCGATTGCTATAGACATAGCTCCTGTTGCTAGTGAGTCTTGCCCCATTGCTGTAGAAGATTCTCCACTTGCTTCTGTTTGAGAACCCATAGCAGTTGAATATAAACCACTTGCAATAGTTCCTGAACCCATAGCAGTAGAAGCGTTTCCACTTGCTTCTGTGCTATCTCCAATTGCTGTAGAAACAGCTCCACTTGCGAATGAGTCGTTACCTATAGCTGTAGAAGCGAATCCATTTGCTTGTGTTCTTGAACCCATAGCTGTAGAAGATTCTCCACTTGCGTCTGCGCCATTACCCATAGCTGTAGAACCATCTCCATTTGCTTCTGAGCTATCTCCCATAGCTGTAGAAAATTTTCCACTTGCTATTGTGTCGTTACCCATAGCTGTTGACCTATCTCCACTTGCTGTTGTTTGATGACCCATAGCTGTAGAAGCGAATCCACTTGCTGTTGAGTTACTTCCCATTGCTGTAGAAATATCTCCACTTGCTATTGTGTAACTTCCCATTGCTGTAGAATTAGCTCCACTTGCTTGGACGCCATCTCCCATTGCTGTAGAAACACCTCCACTTGCGATTGAGTCGTTACCCATTGCTGTAGAAATATCTCCACTTGCTATTGTGTCTTGCCCTAAAGCAGTTGCTGAGTCTCCACTTGCTAGTGTTCTGTTTCCTATAGCTACAGCCACTGTGTTAGTTGCTTCTGAACCATTACCCATTGCTAGTGAAATAGTTCCACTTGCTATTGTGTTTTGACCTATAGCTACTGAGTAATTACCAGATGCGTCTGCATTATTACCCAAAGCAATTGAAATTAAACCAGTTGCTTCTGAGCTTTGTCCCATTGCTGTGGAAAAGTTTCCTATTGCTCGTGAGCTTTGTCCCATAGCAGTTGAAGATTGTCCAGTTGATTGATTATTAAATCCGACTGAAAAACTTGCTATTCCACTAGATACATTAATGTTACCAAGCGCAACTGAGTTGTCTCCACTTGCGGTATTTGTAAAACCTATAGCTGTGGAAGTTATGCCACTTGCTATAGAATTTCTACCCATTGCTGTAGAATGAATTCCAGATGCTGTGGTTTGTTTTCCCATTGCTGTGGAAAAGTCTCCACTTGCTATTGTGTCTGCTCCAAAAGAATTAGCATAATCTCCATCTGAAGAAAGTGCGCTATTAAATATTAAAGAATTTGTTCCTAAGCCTAATTTTACTGGAGCATCTCCTAGCTCATTATCGGTGACCCATATAGCTAAGTTGCCTGGAGTACCCTGACCTGTTAATACAGATGAGTTGTCAATCTTATCCCAAAATATGTTGTCGTTTAAATCTTCAGAAATAATAGCCCAATCTCCAACTTCCCAGTCAGTTATATCTACACCTCCTTGGGTTGGCAAATTTGTTCCTCCTGCTACAGAAACTATCCAATACTTTCCTGTGTTAGCAGGAATTAAAGGTATTGCTCCTAAGTCAGGATTATTTATATCTGCGTCCCAAGCTCCCTGGAACTCTAGTCCAGAACCTTGATAGTTCTGCCATTCGACAGTACCATCGGTTTGAGAAACTAAAACTTGCTCGCCTGTACCTACATTATTATTTGCATCGTAAACTTCAGATGCAAAATAAATTCCTCCGTTTACATTTACTAATCCATTTGCAAATGTTTGTTTTCCAATAGTTACATTTTCAGCAACAATTAAACTACCAACACCGTTTCCGTTATCTAAATAAACTATTGAACCTGCAGGAGATTCACATGGGTCTTTTGAAGTAACAGTAGCTGTGTCTTGATAAAATAATGAGTTAACTAACTTAAAAGATTCCTGTCCTGCTGTATCTGCAGTAAATATAGGTAACCTATAAGAACAACCATCAAAAGCTTCGTCAATAACAAATTCAGCAATACCTCCTAAGGTAAAAGTTTTTGTCTGCCTTTCAATTGGTGTTGAATTGGCAGCAGTTCCTATTAAATAATCCTCAGCCTCAATTGGTGATTGATTTGGATACGATAAAGTATTGCTAATTTTTGCCATGTTTTATTCTTTTTTCTCGGTGACTAGTCCAGTTTGTAAATTTATAACTGAATCTTCACCATATTTTTTTATTAGTTCTTTTTCTAGTTCGACAAATTTACTTTTAATTTGTTTTATGTTGCCGATAATTTCTCCTTTTTGAAGTTCTAAGTCTCCTAATGAAATTTTTGCTTGCGTAAACGAATTGTTTAATTGTTGTAATTCATTTAATTCTTCTGATGTTAACTTTTTTGACATAATTTTAAATTTAATTTATTTTACAAAGATATGAATTTTATTCTTGATTGTTTTTTCTTGATTTTTCCCAGCTTCTCCCTACAAAATATGCACCATACACAGTAACTAATAGTGTTTGGAATATTGGAATATATGCTTCAGTTATTTGAAACTCTCCAATATTACCATCAGTAAAACATAGTGCAGTAAATATAATTGTAAGATATATAAGAACCATAGGACGAATATTTTTAGACAAGAAAGAATCGCTTTGCATGTCATACTTCCAACGTTCTGTTACCTGCTGTTGAGCCTCTTTATCAGCCTGCTCTAATATCTCTTGGATTTTTTGCTTTGCTTCTAGTCTTTCTTCGTCTGTTGTAACTAAATCATCAATAACATCCCCAACTTGTTTTATAACACCACCTGTTAACCATTGTATAATTTTTTTCATAATCCTTTATATTCGTTAGTTGCATCAAAGCTTGGACAAGCTTTTGGTGAAAAATCCCTATGGCTATGTATGATTGCTTCAGGAAACATATTCTTAAGTAACCTTAGCAATAAAAGAAAGCTAGCTATTTGTGAGCTTGTTCTATTATCCTCTGGACACATATCTTTATCAACTCCACCAGCATAACAGATACCAATTGAGTTTTTATTTTGTCCTTTCGTATGAGCTCCTGATTTTTCTAATGGTCTTCCAGTTTGTATTTGACCATCTCTTTTAATAAAAAAATGGTAGCCAATACCTGACCACCCTCTTTGTCTGTGCCATTCATCTACTCTATCAGCATCAATATCCATACTAGGTGGGGTTGCTGAGCAGTGAATTATAATCTTATTTATTTTTCTTTTCATTATAATTAATCCATATTCTTTGAGCCGTATAAACTATAGACGCTACTAATAAGATTAATTTTAAAACCATCTCTACGTGGGTCATTGAAATAGCAAGGCTAAGAAGGTTAAATGCGTATATTTTAATATCTTGCAAGCTCATTATTCTTTAACAATTATATACTCTACTTCCATGTCTAAAAGTGCGCTATTATTCTGAACATATCCTACCATAGTGCAATTATTTCTCCAGCTGTTGTTTCTGTATCAAAAACTTGAATTACATTAACAGGAAAAAATTGTCCTGAATAAACCCCAACAAAAGTTAATATATCTCCTCCAGCAGTTTTAACTCTTACATTCCCTGGTGTTCCTATATATAAAGCACAACCATTGTTGATTCCATCTGGATTTGAAATATTTGGAATTAAATCAGTATCGCTTGGGTTTACAAGAGCTGCTCTATTAGCTGTTAATTTTGTATATGCCATTTTTTTTTATTTACTGTAAGGGAATTTTCTATTTAAACTATCTCTTCGCTGATTGCATCCACAAGGTTTCCCTGTTACCTTGCTTACAGTATCAACCACTTTTTTTATTCCAGTGACTGTTGTTACTTTTTCTATTGTATCTCCTAAGCCTCTTGATTTCATTTTTTACAAGTACATAATTTATTTGGGCACTCTTCAATGTTTTTAAAACTTATAGCTTGCATCCATGAGTTCCATGTACACTGAAATTTACACCATACTGATTGAATCCACAATCCTAGTTTTACAAAAGCTTTTCCCATTATCGTTTTTTATTTTTTAAAATTTTTCTAACGCTTCCGTCATTAAAGTTTATAGTATCTCTACTAGTTCCATGACCGACATGCATAGTGCCAGAAATTTTATTACTTCCTTTACCTCCTAAAGCTTCTCTAGCTACCTCTTTCTTTAGTAGACGTTGAGCTTCGAGACACCTTGCTTTTTGTTTTGGGTTTTTAATTGAGTTGCACGACATAAGTTTTTTTACAAAGATACTAATATTTTCCTTTACGATTTTTTGGAGATGACTTTGTTGAGCCACCTTTACCAGCCCATAAATTCTTGCATGCCCAATAACGTGCTGTTAGTTTTGATTTAGCTGTTCCGCATTTGTGACGTGCTTTAAAACTTTTTCTAGCAGCTGCTGAATAGTTGTGTCCATAACCACTAGCACCGAAGTGTATAAGCTTTTCCTTGCCTCCTGAGCAAGCCTTAACCATTTTCTTCTTACCAGCCCTGTCGCTTTTTTTAACAACATTACATTTCATCTTGCTCTTGTCTGCCATACTATATATTTTTCATACTATGCATTTCTAACTTTAGCAGCTGTAGTATTGGAAACAAATTGTTTTCCTTTTTTACCAGCTTTCTTTTTCTTTCTAGCCGTTGCGGCTAATTGTCTTTTTGATAAACTACGAGCTTTAGCCAATGGTAAACATCGGTCAGGGTTCTTTTTGTTCTTAGAAGTACCGCATGGTCCTTTTATCGTACCATCAGTTCCTATCCTTACCCATTTCTCGTCTCTCCATTTTTTAAGCTCGCCCATTACTTCTTATTTTTCTTTTTCTTTTTTAGAACTGAAAAATCTGCAGCAGTTATTTTATTAAAAGGCATAGCTGCTTTTGCTATCTTTCTTTGACCCTTACTTAACTTACTCATTTCTTTTTCTTTTTATAGCTTGTCTTTGTCTTTGATTTAGGCTTAGCTTTTGCTTTAGTTTTTTTTCCGTACATAATTATTTCTTTTTAGCACCCTTAGCGTAATTAGGGTCTTTACAATATTTACTAGCTGCCATATTCGCATACGCAGACGGATATTTATCAAAGGTTCTTTTAGCCCATGATATTCCTGCAGCACAAATTTTATTTCCTTTTCTTTTAGTTTTTTTCTTAGCCATTAATATGTTTCTCTAAACGTTAAGTAAGCTTCCATTTCAGCGTCATCACTGGCTATTGTTCCATTTTCCACTCCACTTACATTAATAATATCACCTTTTTTAAATGCTATACTTCCATCCCAGCTTTTGAATGGAAATGTTCCAGTGTCTGCTGAGGTAAGTTGCACTCCTATTTGTGCCTCAAGTGAATAGTTTGCTTGTACTGTTGTAGAAATATTTGGTGAATTTAAAGTGTATAAGAATACAGTCCAGGTGTCTGTTCCAGCTATACTTACAGCTGTATTATGAATCCATTTTACAGATACATTCTCAAGCACACAATCAAAAGGTATTACAAATACAGAGCTATTAGAGGCAACAGGAGATGCTGAAGCAGCAAATTCTAAAGTGTCTCCAAATAATCCTGGAGCACCTCCAAATAAATTCTTCCATATTCCTGTCACAGTAATTCTGTTATTAACCTGAGTAGATATCTGTATATTATTAGTCCCAATTAAATCTACATTAATATTGCTTCCTCCAGTAATATCTGCAATATATGCGTTTCCTGTATCTGGACCACTTGTACCCTCTAATGCTAACTCAACCCCATTTGTTATAGAAACATGGTTTAATTCGTAAGTACTGTCAAGTTGTACTGGAGCTATTTGTATATTTTCCGCACCTTTATATCCAACTACATAATCTATATCGCTTACTGTAGTTCCTAATACAAAATCACTAAATCTTTTATTTGCCATTTTTTATTTTTTTTATTTTATTATGGGCAGGTTTCTGGTAACATTCTGCCGTTATTTGTTGTGTTTATTTCTTGAACGCAGAACTCATCAAGCTCTGTCACAATAAAACATAATTCTGGTATGTCATCGTTTCTTTTGTCTTGAAATGGTATTCCATTTCCATTACCTATAGCTGTTCCCATTATGTTTTTCTGCTTGCTTTAGTATTCTCTCCAAAACTCCTCATGCCTCGAAGCCTAGTTGGTGCATCTGATGAGGTCGATTTATTTTTACGTTTACTTTTTTCCTTATTTAAAGCAGCTTGTAAACTTTGAATTTTATTTATTGCTGCATTTCTAAAGTTTATACTGTTGTTATCTTCAGCTTTATCTTTAGATTTGTCTTTTGATTTTTCTCCTGGATTGTCTGACATAATTTATTATCTTTGTTGCAAAGTTACAAAATTTAATTTATGTCTATTCAAGGGTCTGATTATCTAAAATACTGGAGGGTTATCCGTTATTTTATAAAAGCTAAGTACGGATTATCACAAGCGGATTTAGATATGTTACTATTCCTATACTCAGAAGATTATTTCTCTAAAGATAAATTTGAAGAGTTTGATGAACTACTATCGTGGGACGTTAATAGATTTGACAACCTTCTTCGTGATGGATGGATAGAAGTTTTTAGAAAAGGCTCTAGAAATAGAAAGGGGATATATCAGTTATCTTATAAAACTGAAAGAGTAATAAGCGGTATATATAAAAAACTAGAAGGAAAAGAGATTCCTACAAGTAAATCTTTTAACCCCATGTTCGCCAAGAACGTGTCATACACCGACAAGGTGTATCGAAATTTTATAATACAAATAAACAAAGAGGTTCGTGATGCAAAAAAAGAACTTTGATATTCAATATGTTCTTGATAAACTTAATCTAACTATAGAAGAACTAGATGAGTTATCAGATACTGGACCTGTTATAGATGTTAAGTCTTATCTTACAGAACGAAAGAAATCAAACATACATGGATATGGAATGTTCGCTAAACGTAAAATTTTAAAAAATGATTTTATTGGAATGGCTTCGATTGACAATACCTACAAAACGTATCTAGGTAGATACACTAATCATTCAGCCAATCCGAATATAGGTTTTCTATATAACCAATCAAACGATTTATTAGTAAAGGCCCTACAAGACATACTAGAAGGAGAAGAATTATTTTTAGACTATACATCACACTTTATTAATCCAGAGTATTTATAATACTACTACAACATCCCTCTCTTGAATTACAGTAAACTTATCATTCTCTATAAGCATTGTATATCCCTGACGCTTATCATAATAGATAACATCTCCCTTGCTTATGACATCGACATTAGTTCCTGGCTCAACTACTTTTCCTTTACTGTATCTAAACTGAGACGTATCTTCAGTAGATAATAGCAGTCCTGATGAGGTTTTAACCTCTTCATTAATTACTTCAATTAAAATATTTTTCCCTATTAACTTCATTCTATTTTTTTTTTCAGCCTCATCCATAAAGAGCCATTCTTTTTTAATCACAGTATTTACTTTTATCTTCTTCAATCATTTTGTGACCCAAGTATTGATTGGTTTTATAAACACCATATCCACTATCTCTTAATAGTTTTATAGCATTTTTTATTTTTGATTGTTCTTGTCTGTAATAGTCGAATGTTTCATTAGTTATTGCCATTTGATTTGATTTTAATTATTATTTAGATTCATAAGAACGTGCCATTGTTACAATAGCATTAGTTGATAGTATCGTTGTTGCTACTGACACAGCATTTTGTAAAGCTGTTCTTGTTACTTTAACTGGGTCAATAACTCCCATCTTTATTAAGTTGCCATACTCAGAGTTTTTTAAATCATAACCCTCCCCCTCTTCAGGAATTTCAGAATAAATTTCATCAAAGTGTTTTCCTGCATTATCTATAATCTGTCTAGCTGGTGCTTGCAATGCATACTTCATTATATTGGCAGCTATTTTTTCATCAGCTGTGGGTGAGCAGGGCTCACATATTTCATATCCTAATCCATACAGAGCCATGCCACCGCCAGGAAGTATGCCCTCCTCTAGTGCTGAGCGTACTGCACATACTGCATCGTCCACTCTGTCATATAGCTCTTTCTGTTCTAGGTCTGTATTACCTCCAACATATATAACACCTATACCACCAGTTAGCGAAGCTATTCGTGATAATATAAAATCTTTTTCTGATTTTGTTTTAGCTAAATCAAAAGCACCCTTTAATTCTGCGACTCTTCCATCTATTGCATCTTGGTCTGAAGAATCATCCTTAAGGATGACTGTTGAGCCACGTCCAACTATCACCTTGGCTGCATGGCCCAAGTCATCAGCATTTATAATGCTCAGGTCATCCCCAGTTTTTTCTGAAAAATATGTAGCCCCTACGGTATATGCAATATCCTGCATCAACTCATGCTGCTTGTATCCAAAGTTTGGTGGAGCAATATTACATATCTTTAAATTGTTTTTCATAACATTGGCAGCCAACGTGTTAATTACATTAACTGATGTAGGCGCAATGATAAGTAGTTTTTTGTTCTGCTGTATGATTGGTTTAAGCACACCCTCAATCTGAAGTATATTGCTTATCTCAGCATCAGATACCAGAATACTTACATCCTCTAGTATACACTCGTCTTTCTTCTGGTCGTTGATAAATAACGGAGATGAATATCCCCTGTCTACCTTTATACCCTTAGTGGTCTCGTAGTAAGTCTCGCTAGTCTGGGACTTCTCCACAGTAACAACACCGTCTTTACCAACTTCATTATATACATTAGCAATCGTAGTCCCAAGCTCCTTGTCATTATTGGCCGAAATAATCGCCACGTCTTTCATCTTTCGCTGAGATAATTTTTTTGAATCTAACTTTAAACCCTTAATGATATCTTTCGTAAGCTCACCCATGTGACGCAGTACCTCTGTACGATTAACACCTTCAGTAATTAGCTCTGTGCCTTTCTTTACCAACGCCTCAGTTAATACTATAGCAGTAGTCGTTCCATCACCTGCCGTAGTGGCTGTCTTGTCAGCAGCCTCTTTCATCATACGAACCGCAAGGTTCTCGACTGGGTCGATGAGGTTAATAGACTTAGCTACTGTAACTCCATCTTTCGTAACAGTAATGCCGCCAATATGTTCCTGTGATTCTATAAGTACTGTGTTGCCCTGTGGGCCTAGTGTACTCTTAACTGCGTTTGATAGTTTGGTGATTCCAGAGATTAACTTCTCTCTGCCGTCCTCACCGAAGCGTAGCTCCTTAGGGGAATATCCTTGATTCATATTTAATTGTATTTAATTTAATGCAAATATAGTAAATAATTTCAATACACAACTATGTCATGATTAGGCTTCACTATATATATATATATTTTATTATAATTAATCGTGTAAAAATTTTTGACGTTTTGGTTTTTTTTATAACATTTATAACATTAGTATTGATAATCAGTTAGTTAACTATTTAAACTCAACACTAACTCAACACTAACTCAACACTAGATTAACACTATAGTACAAAAAAAAGAGGGCACTACCCCTCTTCTCTCTAGACTAAGTCTATTCATCAAACACTACGCAATTATAGTTTCTTAAATAAATTAATGTTTGCTTTGGATAATTCATTACCCTCTGCAATCATACGAACCTTATCCGCTCGCTTCATTTGTTTCCGCATACGTGCGGCTTTCGTAATACCCATCTCACATTCAGGAGCATTGTTTATTAACCTTCCTCCCTTTATAGTGTAGTCATTCATGTTACGTATTCCATATCTTAAAGTTTTTGTAAAGATACAAATTTTATTTAGGTGTCCAGAACCATGAGGTTCTATAGCACCACACGCATGACACCCCCTGACCGAAACCAATTTTTTTTTGCTACCCCCCCCTAACGATTCTGCCCAGCTATCCTAGATTTTTTTGCCTTTTTTATTGACCTGTCCTGACCCTTGGTACTGCTGTAGCTACCCACCTACCACAGTACACACTACGCCTACCCCAGCCCCTGTAATATACGTACTAATAACCCCTATGCCCCACCACGTTTTCCAGATAAACTCTTTAAAGAGCACAGAGATGTGCGTTAACCTCTCGGCCAGTCTCCAGAGGGCTAAACATTTAATAGGGAACAAAGCTACATAATACGCTGAGATTGAATAAGTTAACTGCGAAAGCCACAATTCTTATTTAGAACGAATATAAACAACAAAAATAAGTTATTGAAAGTCAGTTAGTTACAAGTTTTTTTCATTTAGGCCTTGTGAGAACGAAAGATATAGACTATATTTGAACCAGAAATAAACCACGTTCATTGACATTCTGACCTAAGCTACTGAGAATCAAGCAGTTACGATATTTACTCCATGTAAACTGCTGATAATCAATCATTTAACGTTCCAGTTAAGATTATCTCTCTATCCATATCTATCAAGCGAGGTAGCTAGCACCAAGGTGTTTATAGGTCAGACCATCGAGTACAAGTGAAGCAAAGGAGAGAAGACTGCTTACCCTTCGAAAGAAGAGGGTACTATTCGAGATAACCAATCGATTAACTATCTGTAGATAGAGAGAAAAAGTAAGGCCAGTGCCTGTAATGTACGACAAAACATCGGTATCTGATTGACAGACCAGTAGGAGCAATACCTATACCGATGACTAACTTTTAAATTAATTATTATGCAATACACAAGAAAAATGTTCAACAACGAATTTGACAAAGAAGAAATCAGCCACATGACTCCAGAGTCAATCAAGGCGTTTATCGAACTAAAGAAGATGGGCTGTCCAGTAGATATCTGGTATCAGAACAAGAGAGGATACGAAGATTACAGAGGGTACTTCTGGATAAAAGCAGAGGAGCACGATGCAGAGCTGTGGGTAGATTACTACGATGCTGAAATGTACTGGGGTAGTGAGAAGCTACAGAAAACACTGGAGAAGCATGGGCTGTACTTCGAGTGGCAGAACTCAGCAGTGGGTTGTGTCTATGATGCTTAGATTAACTGATGAGACCTTATAGGTCGAAACGCCGAGAGGCGTCTTAATCTTAAAAACTATTATTATGAGTACTACAGAAACATTATCGTTGTATCACTACAACCAAGACCAAGTAACAGAAATCAAATTTGACCAGTACGGAAGACCATACGTCCAATCCTATACCGAGTATGACTCCGAAGGGAACATCTTAAGTGTAGGTGGCCGTTTTATGCTATCGATGAAGACAGGTTATGAATTTACAATCTCAAACTAGAATCTATGAAGTTTACGAAAGAACAACTGGAAATCATCGCTTACTGCCTATCACTTTGCGAAAGTGACTTTGAAGGCAAAACTCAAGAACAAATGCACCATATCCTAGGAAAGCTACAGCAGAAGGGAATCTGGGGAAGCATCGAAGATTAACTGATGAGTCCTAACTGGACGAAACGGCCTCTGGCCGTCTTAATCAGGCGAAAGCCACAAAAACTATTATTATGAATACTATTATCAATGAATTCAAAAATGCTCAAACTGTATCTCAAAAACTTGGCTTTGCTCTATGTGGCATGCTGTTCAGTCTGTTCTGTGTATCACTTCCGATGCTGGTCGCTGACCTTATCATCAATGGTGCACCGAGTAGCTTTGGTTTACTAGGTTAACTGATGAGTCCTCACAGGACGAAACCACCTCAACAGGTGGTCTTAATCTTAAAATTATTATTATGACTACAAAAATTGAATTGAAAAGTGGTTTCTCTAATGGATACCTTCCAGAAGGAGTGACCTACAAAAACTACACGATGTTGGTAGCGATTGCCAACTACTCAGAGAACGGCTCATGTGTGAGCACTGCCTCTGGTCTTCTGGACGAAGACAATGACCTAGCAAAGAAACGAGGCCTTCTGGCTACTACTGGTGGCTTTATGTCAGCTGTGGCACGTGGTGACTTTGCGACTGCATGGAACAGAGCAGACTACAAGAACAGACAGGCACTACTGAAAGGGCTTGAGAACTTAGAGATAGAGCTATGATAAACGAGGTTTACATAGATTTTATGAACAAGGACAATGGGTTTAAAACTGAAAGAAAGTATTTTCAAACCTATGAAGATGCTCATGTATGGGCACTGGATAACTTGGATAAGTTTAATCATGACATGATAAGTTATACCGAGTACGAAAAACCAATAAAAAACTAAAATATGGATAGTTACACAAAAAAAGTAATACTAAACAATGTTGAAAAAATAATACTAAGGCTGAAAGATGAAATAGGCCATACTAATGGTATGTACGTTTCAAATGAAATATTAAAACAAATTAAAAAATTATGAGTAAATACAGCAATTGTTGTGGAGCAACACCATCGTGGTTGAGTGACTCCCTGTGTAGTGACTGCCATGAGCATGCAGAATTCTACAAGGAAACCGAAGACCAAGAAGATTAACTGACGAGTCCTCATAGGACGAAACGGCTCGAGAGAGCCGTCTTAATCTTAAAACTAAATATTATGACAAAGAAAGATTTTATCTGGCTATGCAATGAGCACAGCGTAAACCCCTCAATAGTTATGGAAGACGAGGGAGCAATACAAATATTAAAAGAATTCAAGGGTACTGTATTTCAGCAGATGGCTCTTAACTCATATTTAACTAAAAACTATTAATATAAATATTATGATAACAAGAACACTATCTATGAAAAGTCATTGGTACAAGACGTACAAGACTATAACAAAAAAATTTAATGACGAGCAACACCTCAGCAACTACATAGACTTTATGGAGTCCAGAGGTTACAAAACAATTGGAATATTTAAAAACTAAAATTATGACAGAACTAGAAATTGAACAACTGACTTCATCGGTTGAATTTACCATCCTCGAATGGTCAGACAAAGTCGATAACTTGAGTGCTAAAGATGTAGGGCTTCTTATGTACAAGCTAATCGAGAAGAATGTAACTCATGATGCAACACAAAGGCATATGATGTATGATGTGCTTGATGCACTTGAACAACACATAGGTTAACTGACGAGTCCTGAAAGGACGAAACTACCTTTCGAGGTAGTCTTAATCTTAAAACTAAAATTATGAAAACAATGTACAAAGTAGTAACGATGGACGAGTTTGGTCTCAATGTAACACAGCAAGATGGGTTTAAAACACCAGAAGAAGCACAACAAGAGGCTAAAGAATGCATCGAAAGGTGGGGAGAAATGTTCGGTCAAGATTTCTGGGTAGAGCCATACGAACAAGAGCCATACAAAGAGCCAAAGCAGTACGCTTACCCAAACTCAGTAGATGGGTGGGAAGACATTTATCCAACAAGAGATTAACTGATGAGGTCTTACAGACCGAAACGCACTTCGGTGCGTCTTAATCTTAAAAATAAATATTATGACTTACGAAAGTAAATTAAAAAAAGTACAAGAACGTTTCAATTTTAAATTGACTGATGACTACAGAAGACCAGACTATGCAATCTATAGCCAGACTACTGCTGATGGGTATGAGGTCTTTGTGGCACATGAGCCAGACTCACAATTGAATATTGAAGATGATGTTTTCTACTACGACAGCGACCTATCTGAAAGACTCGAAGAGGTTATAAGAGACAATGAATATGTTGCCGATAAGGAAGAGTATATCATATACGTTGATGACCTTGAGTACGAATGGATTGAGTATGCGATAGATGAAATTATTGGAGATGCCCTTGAAGAAGATTAACTGATGAGACTTCAATAGTCGAAACCACCTGAGAAGGTGGTCTTAATCATTAAAAATTATTATTATGAGACAATTTGAAATTTTGAGAGAAAGAATCTCATCACGTGGTGGTGGGATAGAGATTAGCCTAACTCCGTTTGGCTATGATGACCAGAAGATGACAACCTACTGCAACTACCTTGGTGGTGGTATGCTTGGTAGTATCCAGAACGACTGCACTATACACAACTGGCAAGGTAATCCAGAGTTAACAAAGGTAGCTGTAGAGCTAAGCCAGATGTTTGCTGAACTTCTGGAAGTAGATTATAATTTTAACCAAGGCCTACCAGTATCGGCCTACTAAAAACTATACAAAATGAAACACACAAAAGAAATTAACGGAATCACCTACGACATTTTAAATCGTGGGTGGGAAACCAGTCGAGCATGGGGTCACAAATCTGAACTCTATGCTAACGGAAACTTTATTAGCGAAGCCAAGGTAAGATACTACAACAGAACATGGGAGTCCTACAGATTTAGGTCTTGCATGCAGAAGCTAGTGGGTGACTTGATTGAGGATAGAGAAAGAACTTATCTTCGTATCTACAAGGAAAACAATGGGATAAAAAGACTGACAGCCGACATGAAGCGTGAAGCACTGGCTAAATCAACAAACCCAATAAGAAATTTAAAAAAACTTTATGAAACAATTTAAGATGAAAGCAAACCACAAAGCACAGAAATTGATAGTAGAATACTTCAACCTCAACAACGGATATCCAGACGATGAGAATTACGACTGGAACTACTATGATATTCAAGGATATCAAGAAGACTTGGACGAAAGTCCTGTAGAAGATGCCTTCGACATAGAGGATATTGAACATCTTCAGATGCGTATAAAATACCTACGCATGTACTACGAAGCCAAAGAAAAACTAGAAGTTTATGGCCACGTGTACGCTTAAGATTAACTGATGAGGATTCAGTATCCGAAACAGCTGTGCAATCTATTTGCATGGCTGTCTTAATCATTAAATTTTTTATTATGAAAGTTAAAATTTTACAGCGAAATGTGTACTACAAAGTAGCAACAATCGAAATCGAAATACCAGACTCAGTTGATGAGTTTGATGTACAGGAATACGTGAATGAACACGAAGAATTATGGGTTGAGCAACTCGAAGAACAGATGAGAGCCACTGACTATGAGTATGGTTTTGGAATGGACACTGACTATAACTGGACAGACGAAGACCAACCATGCGAGTACAGATACGAAGTAGATAAGATAGGAGGGCACTTATGAAAATTAAACAGCATAAAATTCTGCCGACTGGACTACACGCAGTCGTAGACCAGAAAAATAGAGTACATATCTACACAGAATTAGAATACCAACAGCTAACGTGGTGGAAGAAAGTTAAATTACAGAATGGCTGGAAGTAGATTTACTATGCGTGCATAGTATATTTGCATATGTCTAAATTAAGTTTTATATTTGTCGAACTTTAGATTAACTGACGAGACTTTAGTAGTCGAAAGAGTAGGAGTTATCCTACTCTCTTAATCAGGCGAAAGCCACTAAAATTATTTTATTATGAGTATAAATGCAATGAAAATGTTCATGCTCCTTGGAGACATGACCAACGAAAACAGCACCTTGGCAGACAAGGTAGCTTACAAACAGCGTATAGCGTTTGCGACAATGCGTAATGCTATTCCAGACTGGCAACCACCTAGTGACTGGGACACACTTTCAGATGAAGTTAAGATGAAACGTTTAACCAAACTCATGGAAGTATGAGTGCACAAGAAAACCTGGTGGCTTATCTTGAAGCAAGAGTTAAGTCACTTGAAGCCAGGGTAAAAGAATTAGAACAAGAAATTCAATCACTTAAAAACAATTAATTATGCCTAATCACGTTTATCACACAATCAAAGCTACGACAGACAAAGGTCGTAAAGTATTAAAAGAAATATCCAAAACCGAATACGGAATATGTGGATATGTAAACCCAATGCCTAAGGAGTTGACAGGAACAACAAGTCCACAGCGAATTCCAGAAACAATATCAAAAGAAGAATCCAACAGATTGAAAGACTTGTATGGTCACGACAACTGGTACGACTGGTGCTATAGAAACTGGGGTACTAAGTGGGGTTGCTATGACAACCACTATGATAAGGTCCAAGGGACTTTACATTTTGCCACAGCGTGGTCACCTTTCAACTTTGATGTTCTTGATTTACTGACCAAGAAATTACCAGACTTCATCTGGACCTGGGAAGAAGAGCAAGGTTTTGGTGAAGAAGAAGAATTCCAGGACGGAGAATCCATACGTTCTTTCTCATGGGATTTGCCAGAGATATCAGAAGATATTGTTGAAGTTGATGGAGTAGAATACATGGTCTTGCTATCTGACCACGTTACTCCAGACCAGACCTTTCCTGCAGGTTATTACCTGGCTTATGAGCCACTGGAAGAGGGCAGAGTTGCTGAGACTATGGAAGAATTAAATAAAAAAGTTTTGGACAATTCATAAACATTTATTAAATTTACAATTCATTAAACACTAAAATTATGGGAAGAACTAAAGAGATGCTCGGAGATTTACAAGAGCAAGAGGTAGACAGACTTGATGCCGATTATCAGTACAACCTTTGGCTGTCAAAGGTTACTAAACACCAGAAATCTTTAACGAGAACAACACAGGCACTCGATGATATATTCGAGGGCTTTGCTATGGCTATAAAGTATGGTCAGGAAGAATCTAAAAAATATAATTAAATGCATTATCCAATTTTTAGCATGTACGTATCACATGTATGTGATGCGTACTCAATAAGTCCAGATGATTTGTTTGTTAAGAGTAAGCGTAGAGATATAGTAGATGCCAGACAGCTACTATATTTTCTTTGCTCTGAGTCACTTATGAGAATACGTTATATCCAACAATACATGGAAGAGAACGGATACAAAGTAGGTCATTCAACAATAATCCATGGAATAAAACAGGTAAAGGAAAAGAAAAAAAACGATTCTATCTTTGACAAAGTAAGCAATCGTATTCTATTAACTTCATTAATTTAAAGTAATGTACAACTCTTTAAGTAATGTATTCGAGGAAGCATTGAATGATGATAAAGCTGCCATCTTAGATGGTGTAGGGTATGATTCTAGAATGCTATATGGTTGCAAGATTACCAGAGACAATGAAACTGGTGAGATATTAATACAGAACACAGCGATGGGTGGTGACTACTATAAAGACATAACCTACGAATCAGAGTGGGAATTTGTTAACAAAGGGTGGAGACATGGCGTCTATAGTCTTTGTATTAAAACCTATCACGAAAAACTAAAACGTATAGAGGAAAGAATAAAAGAAGAAATGAATAATAAACAAAACCCAAAACAGATTCAGCATCTAAAAAACCACAGAGAAAGAATACTAAAAAAGTATAACACAATTAATAATAAATTAAAATCACTAAATTATGAGTAACTCAAAATCAGTTTTTGAAACATTGAACTCTATCAATGTAAATGACAAAGTAGAAAAGAAAAGCAATCTCACGTATCTATCATGGGCATGGGCATGGGCAGAGGTTAAGAAGCATTATCCAAAGGCAACCTATACAATCTATGAAGATGTAAATGGAATGTTTTACCATACAGATGGCAAGTCTGCATGGGTAAAAACTGGAGTAACAATAAACGAACAGGAACACATTGAATACCTTCCAGTTATGGACTTCAGAAACAATTCAATTATGCTTGATAAGATTACATCTGTTGATGTAAACAAAACCATACAGCGTAGCTTAACTAAAGCAATCGCTAGACATGGACTAGGGTTGTATGTGTATGCAGGAGAAGACCTTCCTAATGGAGAATCAAAACCTGTGGCTAAGAAACCTGTGGCTAAGAAACCTGTGGCTAAAAGACAGAGCACTATAGAATTAAATATTGGTGATGACAATTGGGATAAAGTTCTTAAGTATGTTATAGCTAATAAAAGCAAAGGCCTTAAGGTTATAGGTGAAGAACTAAAAACTAAGTATGCTATGACTAATGATGTTAAAAAAGAAATAGCTAAATCAATATAGATATGAAAGACATCATCAAACTACTTCAAGACGATAGAGAATACTATGATGGGGTTGGGAAGAATTATCTTTCTAACTCCAATATAGGTGACCTCTTAAAAAACCCTAAGAACTTCAATAAGAAGCAAGAGGATAACAAGAACTTTCTGGTTGGAAGATACTTCCACCAGTTAATACTTGAGCCAGAAAAAGCAGCAGCTACACCTCATATTGACCTAGCCACTAGGAGAGGTAAGGCATATGATAGCTTCTTAGAGGAGAACAATATAACTATTGGCCTGTTGACCAAAGAAAAAATTATGCTAGAAAACCTAGTTGAAAGCATGCTGAACGTAGATGATTTCAGAGCACTGATTCAAGAGGAAGGGGTGCAGTATGAAGTCCCTATGGTAAAAGAAATACATGGCGAGATGTGGAAAGGTAAGGCCGACATTGTCGGTAGCGAACACTTGATTGACATCAAGACATCAAGTTCTATTGAGAAATTTAGGTGGAGTGTGCGAGATTACAACTATGATAGTCAAGCGTACATATATCAACAGCTATTCAATAAGCCTCTGGTATTTCTGGTGATTGACAAGACATCACGCATGATGGGGATGTATCCAGTTAGTGATGAAAGTCTAGCTAGAGGGGAAGAGAAAGTTATAAAAGCTGTAGAGCAATACAGAAAGTTCTATGGTGAAAATCCTTCTGAAGATATAAACCAGTTCTATTTTTATGAAGAGGTTTAAAAAATTAATGATATCCCTTTTTGATATTCAAATAGGTAGACGTGTAGTGTGGTTTGAAGTTCCGATGGACTGTGTTACACGTAAAGCTAAAGATGAGGTAATCTTAGCTATGATAGAAACATTGGAACGAAAAATAAATATAAACAATTATGAGTAATTCAAACACCAACGATGAAATTGTATTCGCAGATGGATTCAAATTCAGAAAGAAACACCCTAACCAAAAGGACTTTGTCTTGGGTAGTATGAGTATCAAAGTAGATGATGCTATTATGTTTCTAAAAGCTAACCAGAAAAATGGTTGGGTAAATTTAGGTATCAAAGAAAGTCAAGCAGGTAACCCTTACATGTTTGTTGATAACTTTGAGCCAAAGGCACGTAACAACAACGCTAATGGAGTAGACACTGCTCCTAACCAAGCACCAGTGCAAGAGGCAGATGTGCCGTTCTAATTTAATATAGGGGTGTGTAACAGCACCCCTTTTTTATACCATGAAAAAAATAGAAAAAATAATAGTGTGGCTAATCATAGGAATAATTTCCTTCATGGTAGCACGCACCATAATAAGATTAGTGTTGGGTTTTTTTAATATATAGGACTATTAGTTTAATATATTTATTTATATTTACTTCCTATATGTAACTTAAAAGTTAACATTCTCAACACAACTACTGATAATCAGCTAGTTAAGTGACACAAAGTCGACACAAAGTCGACACAAATAAATTAAATACAGCATGACAGCAAAAGAAATCACAATTTTTCAGAACATTAAAGAGACCTCAACACCTTTCTTTAGGAGTTTAGATTTTATTCTTGACAGGATAAAGGGTGGGGCAACAAAAGACTTAGTAAAAAGAATACGAACAGAGAAAGATAAGTCACAAAGGAATGAGCTAAAGAAAAACCTACCTGCTATTTGTTTTTCAGGAACTTTCAATAAAAGAAATGATGCTTCAATTATCCAACACTCTGGAATAATATGTTTAGACTTCGATGGATACGAAAGTAATAAGGAGTTATTAACAGATAAAGAGAAGCTAACTAAGAGTAATTATGTTTACTCTGTTTTCATATCACCATCTGGCAAGGGTTTAAAAGCACTAATAAAGATACCACAAGATGTAGATAATCACGTAAACTATTTCAATAGTTTAGAGATGCATTTCAATAATCCACACTTTGATACAACCTGTAAAAATATATCAAGGGTATGCTATGAATCATATGACCCATTGATATATGTAAACAAGAACTCAAGTGTATGGGAAGAGATTAAAGAAAAGGAATATACTGAAGTCAATACTAGACTAGACGTTCCAACTATACCAATTACAGATGAAAATAAGATTGTAGAAATACTTGTAAAGTGGTGGGCTAAAAAATACCCTATGGTTGAGGGGCAGCGTAACAACAACTGTTATGTACTGGCATCAGCATTTAATGATTTTGGTGTTAATAAGTCTCTTGCAGGATATGTATTACAGAACTACAGAACAGCTGACTTTTCTGAGAATGAAATAAACCAGACCATAAACTCAGCGTATGCACAGACTCAAAACTTTGGCACAAAGTATTATGAAGATGAAGAGAGAGTCAACAACATACGTGTAAAGCTCAGGCGAGGCACTTCTAAAAAGGAAATCAAAACTCAGTTAGAGGACAGCCATGTAGAAGCAAATGTAATTGAGGCAGTACTAAATAGAGTAGAGGAAGAAAATCAACAGAAACAGTTCTGGACCAAGTCTGATAAGGGAGTAATTAAGATTGTACATATTCTATTCAAACAATTTCTTGAGGACAACGGATTCTATAAGTATTGTCCAGAGGGTAGTAAAAACTATGTGTTTGTTAAGGTGACTAATAATCTTGTAGACCATACAGATGAGAAACAAATTAAAGATTTTGTTTTGAATAGCGTAATTGAATTGGATGATGCATCTATATACAACCACTTTGCAGACCAAGTAAGGTACTTTAGAGAGGATTTCCTGACACTTCTATCTACTATTGATATCTACTTTGTTGAGGATAATAAAAACACCTCATACCTTTACTATAACAACTGTGCTATCAAAGTAACTAAGGATAAAGTAGAGGTCATAGATTACATAGACCTAAATGGTTTTGTTTGGAAAGACCACGTGATAGACAGAGCTTTTAATAAGTGTTCTACTGAAGGCTGTGATTATACTAAGTTCATTCATAATATTTGTGGCAATGAGCCAGACAGAATTAAATCTATGGAGTCTACCATAGGATTCTTAATGCATGGATATAAAAACCTAAGCTACTGCCCTGCAGTAATACTTAATGATGAGGTTATATCTGATAACCCAGAGGGGGGGACAGGTAAAGGTTTGTTTATGAATGCGTTACAGCACATGAAGAAAGTAGTAACAATTGATGGTAAATCATTTACATTTGAAAGGTCATTTGCTTATCAGTTAGTATCAGCAGATACACAGATATTGGTCTTTGATGATGTTAAGAAAAACTTTGACTTTGAAAGATTGTTTAGTGTAGTTACTGAGGGGTTGACCTTAGAGAAAAAGAATAAAGATGCTATCAAAATTCCTTTCAGCAAGTCACCTAAGATTTCCATCACTACTAACTATGCAATCAAAGGAGCAGGTAATTCTTTTGCACGTAGAAAGTGGGAACTAGAACTACACCAGTTCTATAATAAAAACTTCACACCATTAGATGAGTTTGGTAAACTAATGTTCGGTGACTGGAACGATGCACACTGGTGTAAGTTTGATAACTATATGGTTGGTTGCATGCAAGGATACCTTGACACTGGGCTAGTCAAAAGTAAGTTTGTTAACTTAAAAATTAGACAGCTATCAGCTGAGTCATCTTACGACTTTATAGAGTGGGTTGGTCTAATTGAAGGTACTGATGCTGGAGCATCTATACCAGTTAACTCAAGGATACACACTAATAATTTATATTTAGATTTTATTTCTGAGTATCCAGACTATGGACCGAAATCTAGGTTGTCAATATCTCAGGTTAGATTTAACAAGTGGCTTGCTGCTTATGCTGTATATAAAACAGGAGCTCAACCAGAAAAGGGTAGAGATGCTTCTGGTAGATGGATGAGACTCAAGAGACAAGACGAAGTTAACCCACAAACATCACTAATATAATGAATGAGGACGAAATACATATAGCATTTATAAATTCTTATGATGTAATTATACTTGATAAAAAACCATTGGATTTGTTAAATGGGGAGACAGGATGGTTTGCACACAACCCTAAGGGAAAGCCAACAAAAGATGAGATAGATGGGATGTTGAATTATTTTGAGTTGATAGAAGACTACGAGAAATGTTTAGAAATAAAAACATATATAGATGGCAGTTCAATTTAGAGATTATCAGGAGAAAATTATCAATAAAGGAGTAGAGATAATTAAGAATAAAGGGTTTGTTTATCTAGCAATGGAAGTTAGAACAGGTAAAACACTTACAAGCTTAGGTATAGCAGAGAGAATGGGATATGAGAACGTGTTATTTCTAACCAAGAAAAAAGCTATTAGTTCCATAGTTAAGGATAATGAAATGATGTGTCCAACACCATTTGTTTTGTTTGTAATTAATTATGAAAGCATGCATAAACTACCTAATATTAAGTGGGATTGTATTATCTTAGACGAAGCTCATGGAATGGGAGCATTTCCTAAGCCAAACAAGAGAGCTAGAGACGTTAAAAGTATTATAAGGAAAACAGATTGTGATGTCTGTTTGTTGTCAGGAACACCAACGCCTGAGTCGTACAGTCAAATGTACCACCAGGTGTTCGGTATTCCGAATAATCCTTTCCGTCAGTATCAAAGCTTCTATAAGTTCTGTCACGACTACGTTGATGTTAGAGAACGAAAGATAAACAGCATGTATATAAGGGATTATAGTAGAGGTCGTGATTCTATTATTGAAAAGATGAAGCCATACACTATAGCTTACACACAGAAGGAAGCAGGTTTCAAGGTTGATACAAGGGAGCATGTGCTAGAGTGTGAGATGAGTGAGTTAACTTATAAGTTAACTAAAAAGCTTCAAAAAGATTTAGTAGTAGAAGGGAATGAAGAGGTGATACTGGCTGATACTCCAGTAAAACTTATGATGAAACTTCACCAGATGTATTCTGGAACTGTGAAGTTCGAGTCAGGCAAGTCCACTATACTAGACCTCAGCAAAGCTGAGTTTATACGCAAGCGTTTTAATGGCATGAAGATTGGAATCTTCTACAAATTTAAACAGGAACTCAAGGCATTAAAAGAGGTATATGGAGATGACTTGTGCACAGAACTAGATGAGTTCAACAGTACTGATAAAACCATAGCACTCCAGATTGTGTCAGGGCGTGAGGGTATAAGCCTACGTAAGGCTAAAGCTCTTGTGTATTACAACATAGACTTCTCAGCTACCAGTTACTGGCAGTCAAGAGACAGGATGACAACTAAAGAGAGATTGGAGTCAGATGTTTATTGGGTGTTTTCTAAAGGCGGTATTGAGAAACAGATATACAAGGCCGTAACTAAAAAGAAAGACTATACTTTACGCCACTTTAAAAAAGACCTAATGTCACTATGAACTTCAACAACGATTTCAGATATGACCTAGAGGTTGGTAAAGAGGGTGAGCGCATAGTAGACTCTCTATTCAAAGACAAACTTATTGAGGTGAAAAGAGATAGCTGGGTTTCCATATCAGGAAACATTGCTATTGAGTACGAGAGTAGGGGTAAGCCATCAGGTATAGCTACAACAGAAGCAGACTACTGGATTATTATATTCTCTGGAGGATACAAAGACAAGGTAATGTATGTTTTTGAAACTGAACTACTTAAGAAGGTTTCTAGAAGGTACTTTAAAAAAGGAAGTATCAAGGCAATGGGAGATAATAACACCTCAATGTCTGTGCTAATACCTATAAAAGAAATTTGTAACTTTGTAATAGATGACTGAGCAGCAGATACAGAAGAAAAGAATTCAACAACTTGAGTCCGAGGGTTATTACGTTATTAAGTTAATCAAGACAAATAAGAATGGAATACCAGACCTTATAGCTATACCTCCAGACAGTGATGTTCTTTTTAGTGAAGTTAAAAAACCTAATGGTAAAGTATCTGCTCTTCAAGAGTATAGATTAAAAGAACTAAAAAAGCATGGGGTTAAGACTGAGGTTTATAGAGGGTGAAGTTGAGTATGAGGTTGATGATTTTTTTATTGACATCTTGAGACAATTACCATCTAAGGTTGGAATGCAAATCGCAAGTCAAATAGATTGGAATGCTGAATACTTACCAGAAACTGATAACTGGTCAAGCACATACGCAGGAGTTGTAAAACAAGTTGAACCCCCAGTCTTTTTTGAAGTAGAATATATAAAAGAAAAAGGAGAAAATACAATTTACATAGACCTAGATATTATTGATAGCGATACGTATCTAGATTATCATTTATTAAATCAAATACTAATATGAAATACACAGAAGATAGATTAAAAAACATTGTCAATCAAGTTTTTCAGGTTGATGTTATGGAGAAAACCAGGAGAAGAGAAGTGGTGGAGGCTAGAATGGTATACTCTCGTATACTCAGAGACTCTGAATATATGACTTTATCTAGGATAGCTAAGAGCTTAAATAAAAATCACGCAACTATACTTCACTACAATAAAAACTTTAAATATTTTATCAAACCAGATGAAAGATTATGGGATATGTACCTATTGTGTTGTAGAATTTACAATGAAACAGACCATGTTGCTAACGCTTTAGACCTGGAAGAGTGTAGAAACTTAGTTTTTTCTTTGGAAAATCAGAAAAAATTATTAGCTTTGGAACTAAGTCGTTTAAATTTAGAGCATGAAACGTATAAAAAACAAAACGAAACATACCCTAAATTATATAAATTGATAAACGAAAGGGTAAGACCAAATAATGTTGATGAGGTTACTAGAAAATTAAATACATACTTAAATGGAATACACAATTAACGATATAGAAAAGATAACAGAGTTTAAATCTTGGAGCGAAAAAAAAAAGATAGATGAACTTCTACGAATTGATTGTGATTTATATACTAACCTTGGAATTGATTCGACTAAATCAGAAAGACTAGACGTTAGAAAAAACTCTAGAAAAATTTATAGACAGATTAAATTAATAAACCACAAAATAGGCAACGACCTTTTGGTTGTAATGGATAAGGATTAATGAAACATATAACATCACTAGAAGACGAAAGGATAAAACATGTTAACGCAATAACAAACGAACTACACGACTCTTGTGATGAGATATATGAATCTTTAATAGACCACGATTATACTCACTGTAAAGAAATTACTAAGACATTAATCCTTCAATTGAAATCAATGATAGACTCAATGGATGATGACTTATAGAAAGGATTTTAGACCACGACTAAGTGGCAACAGAAAAGCAGCATTTGATAACCTGACTCAAAAGGAAAAAAGAATCCTGGTAGTAGGAGATATTCATGCACCCTTTGAGCTTGATGGGTATTTTGAATTCTGCAAAGACACTTACGCTAAATATAATTGTAACCAAGTAATATTTATTGGGGATATAATTGATAACCACTACAGTTCTTTTCATGCTACAGACCCAGACGGAATGGGTGGTGGAGATGAGCTAGACTTCGCTATTCTAGAAGTACAGAAGTGGGTTGAAGAGTTTCCTGTAGCAGATGTTTGTATTGGAAACCACGACAGAATAATAATGAGAAAAGCTTTTGACTCTCAGATACCTAAACGATGGGTTAAATCATACAACGAAGTTCTAGGAACTGACTGGAACTGGGTTGATAGAATTGTGTATGATGATGTTCAATACGTGCATGGTGAGGGAGGAACAGCACGTACAAAAGCAAAGAACGATATGATGTCTACAGTGCAGGGACACATACACACACAGGCATATACCGAGTGGATGGTTGGAAGAAACTTCAAAGTCTTTGGTATGCAGGTTGGTTGTGGAGTAGACTGCAACGCTTATGCTGCAGCGTATGCTAAGAATTTTAAGAAACAAGCTATCGGCTGCGGTGTTGTTATAGGTGGACACACAGCTATAAACAGACTCATGGAATTGTAATGACCGAAAAGGTAAAAGCTATAACTAAATTTACCGAAAGGTTTAGCGGTAGATATAAAAAGCTTAGTCCTGATGACGTAGACTTCAGGGTATACGATAAAGAAAATAATCTTATAGCCTTCGTATTGGTAATACCTACAAAGAAAAAGGTAACCGACTGCTATCCATTAGCAGTATCATTAAACAAACTATCTCAGCTTACATTAAAACGATTGAATCCAGTTATAATCTGGGCCTGTGAAGACGGCATTATGTATGGCAAGGTAAAAGAAATATACGGAACTGTATCTTGGATGGGCACTACAGAACTAAACTCAGAGCTAGTTGTGCAGTACCCAAAGCAAAAAACTTTTAAGTACGCTAGGTATTATTAATCAAGACCCATAGCTGCGTCTATCTCTTTCTGGAGGTCACGCTTTCTTTTTCTCTCGTCTTTCTTTAATTGTTCTATAGGAGCTAAGCTACCACCTGGTCCGTACAACTCTTCATATAATCCAGGAGTAAATTTTTTCATATCTGACTTGCTCATTGATTTTGTTTTACCACCCTCGTTCTTAGGTCGGTAAGATGGAGAGATACCCATAACATCATACATTGCTGGGTCTACATCCTCTTCTTCACCTGCAAAGTAATTATATAAACCAATGAAAGGGTCAAGCTGTGCACCTATTGTAATCTCAGTTAATGCTCTTACTACAGCACCGACTTTATTTTCATCATTCTTAGTAAGCTTTCTGTATTTTTGTATCACACTAGCAACAGGATTGACGATATCATCATTAAAGATTCTACCTTTCTGCTTATACTCTTCTCCTTTGACAGCAGATATTGTTCTACCTGCCACATCAAACCCCTCTATTGTAGAGCCTAAGAATGGTATTTGATAGATAAGATTTAATCCCATCATTGCTTCAGCCATTTTCTTGAGTGCCGCTTCTTTGTCTTCGTCATCTCCCTTAATAAATTTAGCTATATTAGATACACCTACAAATAATACGTTGGCTACAGCTAAGTTTAAAGCTAAATCTCTAGTGTCTTTTGAACGTGGTCTTTTCTTCTGTGAAATATCTCTAGTAACATTGGTCGTGCTCTGCATAACCTTGTTCATCTGCAGAAATAACGTACTACCGAACATGGTAAATGCTCGATTAAATATATTGCTGTTCATTTGAAGTGGAATCTTATCTGTTCCTCTTCGTGATTGCTGTGTAGCATTGTAATCATTAAAAGCTTTTACAGCATCAGCCTTACTCATTCCGTTTGCAATGTTACGTTTATAGTTAATCATATAACCCATAACACCTAAAACATCACCAATAATAGTTGGCGAAGCAGCTGCAGTTTTAAAAGCAGCCTGTGCTTTCTTAAGTCTACCACCAGTCAAAGCCGTTTTCTTAAATGTTTGTGAACCAGATTCTAGTCCATAAACATCTCCTTCAAGGCCTTGCTCTACCCTTTTTCTAAAGGTAGGAGATATCTCCATAGCCTCTCTTACAGCTCCTTTTTTTCCAACTAAGTCTTTACCTAGTGATAAAGCAACTCTTGCTCCATCAAACATAAACATAGGTAAATCAACTGCAGCCTGTACTACTCTAGGAACTTTAGAATCGGCAGAGAAGTAACTATAGTCAGAGTAAGCATTAACAAATGAAGTAGACTGCTTAAGTATCTGTATAGCTTTAAACGCCAGAGCAAAACCTGTAAACTGAGTTTGTAATCTTGCTATAAGTTTTATACTTAGACTTGCATCCTTTCCAGAGTCAGGATTGATGGCAAAGTTAACAGCCTTTTTAATTGGACCAGTTACACCCATCTCTTCTAGCAATACATTAACAGAGTCAATCTTAAATAAAGCATTCAGTCTCTGTGTGCCTACAGCATACGCTTTATATTTCTCCATTGTATCAACATGATTCCTAAGAACGCTTGTAAATGTGCCAGCGTGAAGGTCTACATCAGACCTCATATCAACCCTTTCTTTAAACGCAGGAGCAGACTCCGCATTAAATACACCACTGAAGTCTCCATCAGTAATCATCTTCTTAGTGGTTTCTTTCTGTATTGTTGATGTTGGGAAGTAGTTATTTACATATCCTAAGTTAACATCATTAACGTATGAGTATACATCGTTAACACTCTCATAGTATTCATTGCTTAAGAAGTTTACAGTTTTGTCAGTAAACTCTACAGCTTCTGGACCTATAATGTTTTTAATATTTTCTATAACCTCAGGAGTTATGCCTTGTGCTTCGAGCTTTTGTCTTTGAGTATCATTCAAGCTAAGCGCATACATACGCATGAGTTCGTCTGCATTAAACCTATCAGTATACTCTCGGCCAGTATCACTACGCTTTAATTTTAAAACATGAACACCACTATTAAGTTTGGAATATATTTGTTTTACTCCTTTAGTTATACCAGGGATTGTGTTAGCTATATCATCAAGCTTCTTTTGAGTTTGAAATAATCCTCCGTTGTTAAGGTCATCCATTCTATTTAAAGCATCGTAAACATTCTTGGTAAAAAAGTTTTTACCCTGCGTTACCCTGTCTAGTACATTACTTAATGTTCCTAAATGCTGGAACATCTGCTTCATGTTCTGGATAAAGTCTTTAGCCGTACTAAACTTCATTCTTTCAGATAAAGATGAAAGCCCTTTACCTATTTCAAAATTTCTGAAGTGAGATAGTATCTCATTCTTTCTAGCGTTACGCTCATTTCTATTTAAAACATTTCCATCAGCATCAAACAGCATAGGATTGGTATCCTTAATCTGAGCATCAGCCTCCTCTTTCATCTTCTTGTTTGCCTCTACTCTTGCTAGTCTTCTTGATTTAAACGTAGCGATTGATTCAGCTCTAACATCTTTAAGCTGTTGCATTAAGCCTTGAACTTCTTCTAAGCTCATGTTAGATACATCACCAAAGGTATCAAAAGCTAGAGCCTGATTAACTTTAGCTTGCTCTTTCTGAGTTAGCTTCTGTCCATCTTGTTGTTTCTCTATAAGATTACTTATCTCTGAGCTCTCATTCTGCAGGTCCTCCTGTATTTTATTAAGGGTATCTACATCAGCTGTAAGTATCTGCTTAACTGCTTTGAAGTATGCTGTACCTTCTTTACTTAAACCTTTAGCTCTACGCTTACCAGACTTAGTGAATGCAGTCATAGCTTTTGCTTTGACTAGTTTAAGCATGTCCTTAATGGCAGCTTTCTTCATCTTAGTTTTCTGTTGGTCTACAATATTCATCACATACTCAGTGTCTGCCTGGAATGTGTCCACTGTAGACTTTGTAACACGTGATATAAGCTTGTTTATTTGAGCTTGAGTATACATCTTGGACTTTGGCAAAGCCTTTCTTATATAGTTCCTCAGTTGTATCTGTGCGGCCTTTAGATTTTGGCTATTTATTTTACGCTGTCTTAGGTTGTTTTTAATCGCAGCTATTTCTTTTTGCACAGCAACATTAGAACGTGTGTCTAAAGTCTTGTCAAAGTCCACTAGAATCTCCATCTGAGTTTGTTCTGGCTGAGCTTTGTAGATTGGATTCTCTTTAATTAAATCCATTGCCTTTTGTCTCACCTCAGATAATGTTTTCTCTGGTGTGGTAAACTTAGAAAGCTTCTGTCTCACCTCTTTAAACAACTGCATTCCTTCCTTTACACCACCCTCAACTCTACCAAACGCTTCTGGTAGCTGAGTAAATGCATCCACGTTTACCTCCATTGCGGAGGTTATGTCTGCAACTTTAAAGCCTCTGTCTTTTAAAACCTCTTTAATAGATGCGTCCGAGAATCCGTTCTGTCTCCCCTTATCTATGATAGCACCCATTGAATCTGTCTTACTGAATGCAGCATCAGGATTCTTAAGTTTTTTCTTCTGAGCTTTAGTAAGGTTTATTTCTTTACCAGCAAAGATATCAGCAAGTGCAGTTCCTAGAAATGTATCTAGATTCATGTCCTGAATTTCTTCAGCCGTCAAATCTTTTGACATTTTAAATTGAGACTTGATGTAGTTCCACATACCTAAAAGCCACTGAGTAAACTTACTCTTCACTGCTCCGTCTGCTATAGTCTGTCCTTTGTTTCCAATAAGGATAGCCATAGTTTCATTAGCGGCCTTTGCTTTGTCTCCGTTGAAGTTCTTAAGTTGCTTCTTATATTCCTCTGTTTGCTCTACAAGTTTTACACCTTGTGCATATATAGCTTTTCCTTTCTTTGTAGTCTGTAAGTAGTCAGTCCACACGTGACCCATCTCATGAATAGATGTGTTAAATAAAGCAGATTGAGAATTATGTACATCTGGATTTATATATATATCACCATCAACAGTAACACCATATATAACCTCATCACCTTTAAGATATTTTTTAACACCCTCAGACTCCATAACATTATTAAATGTTGAGCCCTCAGTGGATATAGTGACAGACGGAAATGCAATATTCATAAAAGCATTTAGCTTAGCAGCATCATCCATATTAGTCTGCGCTAGTGCTCCTACGAAATCTCTACCAGGCAATCCCCATTGAACAAGTAATGTATTATTTAAGATGATATCTACACTAGATGGAGCAAGCTCACCCTCAACTAGTTCTCCTTTGCTTCGTTCAGCCTTTGTTTTAGTTACTGTTTCTTGTTTTCCCTCTGCTTTTGTTAAGCCTGCCATAGCTAATTTGTAAGCTTCTGGATAGGTGTCTACTAGTGAAACAGGCTGCTCTAATATCCCTATGGTTTTTCCTTTAGGACCAAAAGGATAATTAGGGTGATTTGTTTCTATAACATCATCAACTGTTACATCAACCGCTTGTAATGCTATTATACTTCTTGATGGTATATTAGATAGTTGAGGCTCAGTAATAAGGTCTGTAATTTCCTGTATATGAGTTAAGCTAGCAGTCTCTGTGCTAGCCTCCATACCCTCTAACAAAGCAAGAACTACAGGCTTACCTTTTTTATTTGGCATGCTTACTTTTGTCTTTGGTGTACCAGGCTTGCGAATAGACCCAGAAGTGAGTCTTTTACTTAAAAATTCACGAGTAGGTATGGTAAGCTGAGCTAAAAACCCTGCATCTAAAATCTGTTCTATAGATTTAAAATTTTCTATAGAGCTTAATATTTTTTTATAACCATCTATTTCTTCTTGGTATTTACCTAAGCTGCTTTCACTGAGCTTACCTTGTTTCATAGATGCAGTTCTTTTGTCTATAAAATTTTGTAAGTCTTGTCTTAAAACCTCTAGAGCTTTTACTTTGTTTTCAGCAGGTACTTTAGACAGGTTGTCTTTAAGTACTCTAAAAACAGCCTCATTTGAAGCTATAGAGCCCTCGCCCATCTTAACGATATTCATAGGAACGTGTCCATTAAACTCTGGATTATCTTTCCAGAATTTATCAAACAATTCTTCGTTATCTTTGTATACTTCCTTTGCTTTATTGAGCAACTTTAAAGCCTCTTCTCTTGTAGTACTAGCCCACGCAGCGTTCTCATTTCCAATTGTACCAGTAAAACCTAATCCACCTCTTAATTTATTTATGGTGTTTCCAGTAAAAATATTTACAATGTTACCTGTAGTAAGCTGGTCTGATATATTAAATATAGCAGGAATACCATTAATTACCTCTAATGTTTTTATTGATGGAAGCTTTCTGTCTGTTCTGCTATTGAGTTCGTTAACATCAATAGTACCCTCAGGTTCTACCACAAGATTGGTAGACACATTTCCTGACTGTGTTTCGTTGATTGCCTTAGTGACTGCATCTACTTCACCTTTTATAGGAGTAAATGAATCGTCTTCTTTCTTTCTGAAGTCTACCTTAGTATCATCTAAGGAAGTTTCTAAATCAGTAACTTCTTGTGCCGCAGCAGTTGCGCTAGCTTGTAGCTCTTTTATTCCTGGTAGGTATTCTTCTGTAGTAATACCCTGGAACTTAGCGTCATTCTCTACTGCTTGGAGGAGCGAGTTATAAAGACTTGACCCAGTCTGTCGGTCAGCGGACCTTTTGCTCGCAGCTCGTCCAAGAATTTCTTTCCTTTTTCCCTGGTCGACATAGACGGAGTTGACTGCTCGGTAGTTTTGTTTTTCATAAGTAATATTATTAGCTTCTAATTCCTCTACAAAGATACCAATTTTATCTTGAAGAGTTGGGTCATCAAAGTCAAATATATTTATAAAACTTACTTCCCCTGTATCTTCGTTAATAGTAAAATCAGTTATCCCTGCTTTTTTCAAAGCATCTATTGTGCCTTGAGTATTTGTCACACTTAATGTGTATTCATTTCCATTGTGGTTTTCTGCTCCCTCTTCAACATAAGTGGCAGCAATGCTACTCTCTTGTGTTTCAGGAGCTAAGGAAGCTGCTAATGCAGCATACTCTTCCGCTTGTTCTATTGTTGCATTCTTCAATACAACTCTGTTAGATATTTCTACTATCTCTGTACCTGCATCGTTTTTATACCCACCGATACCCTCTTCAACTTCAACTTCTAAACCTAGTTGTTGTCCTATACCAGTTAAGTTATTTTTATATTGCTGATAGCCCTCGCTTTCTCTTAACGTCTGTGCTTGTTCAGCACTCTCAATTGTAGTGTCAAAGAATGGAGCAACAGCTACGACTGTCTCTGGTTTAGTAGTAGGTGTTACAGTTGTCTGTTGTTTTCTAATTTGAAAAAGTCTTTGTGCTTCTTTTACATTATTAAAACTTTCTTGTCTTAAATCAAGAGCTTCTTGTTCGGTTATCTCACCATCTTCCATGGCTCGTGTAACAGCTTTCATCTTCTCTCTTCTTTGAGCACCTATATCATTATAATCTTCAGATACTTCAATAGAGGATAAAGGATTAGTACCAACAACTTGTGGTACTTCTACTTCCTGCGTTTCGGTGGTCTCAACAACTTGTGGTACTTCTACTTCCTGCGTTTCGGTGGTCTCAACCCTTGGGGTTTCTTCGAGTGATACTTCTGTTCCCACTCCTGTGCCAATTGCGGCTTGTTGGCGTGCATCCACGCTCTCTGTTTCTGGCTTTTGAACGGCATCTATTTTATTTTTTAATTGGTTAGCAACCTCTTCATCATTAGCAACCTTACCATTGAACTTAAGCAACTGACTGGCGCTCATCTTACCAAGCTTCTTTAAAAAGTCTTGCTTACTATAACTCTTTCCATCAATTACGTACTTAGATAACTCAGCTCTTACATCACCAACCTCTACGCCTGGTGAGAATATAGCTTCTATCTTTGCTCTCTGGTTATCTGGAGCTAATGTTTTATTTTCTAATAGATATGCAATCTCTCCATTGATATCTTTTATCTTCTGACCAAACACTTCTTTACGGTTAGTGTCTGCAGAGTATTCTTCTTTGGCTGCTAATAATTCCATTAGCCTAGCCTTAACCTTCTTATTATTTGGTTTATTTTTACCAGCACCAAAGTCTAGCATATTGTCTGCATCCTTAGATAGGCCTAAGTTTTTTTGTATACGCTGCCCTTGGTCTTCATTAATCTTACCAAGCTCAACCATGTTATTGGTCCACGCAGATATTCTGGTGTCTGATTCTTTCTCGTTTACAAGATAGTTTATATCTGTAAGCTTAGATGCTAGTTCTATATTGGAATTATTTCTTGCGTCTATAAGTTTATTTACCACCATCATACTGGCGTTGTTTCCAAAGCCACCAATACCCTCAGCGGCTATCTCTTTGAAATCTAATTCATCACCAACTGAAATTTGAGCTGCTGTTTCACCAGCCATCTCTCCAAAAGGGTCAAAGACAGCACGTTCAGCTAATTGCGATGCAATCTTTTTAGTTCTAGTTGCAACCTTTCCTACTTGAAAAACACGACCAGCTAATCCTGCTGTAAGATAATCGACCATAGCAATAGGAATACCTCGTTTTAATCCACGCTCCTTTGCTAATGCCCATACATCTGCATCTTGCATAGCTAACTCAACGTCCTTAGCATTAAGAACATCATATCCCTCAGACTCCATAGCTGCAAAATATTCATTAGTATATTCCATAGCTAAGGCTGTTAAAGCAAATCCAGCTTTAAATCCTTTTCCTGCACCAGCAATTGCACCTGGGACAGCGCCTACCCCACCAGCTGTTGCTCCGAATCCAGCTCCTATACCTGCTCCTACACCTACAGAGGAAGTAACTATTTCAGCTCCATAAGGCAACATCATTCCTATGGAGTTAGCCGCAAACGCAAGCGCCGTTTCTTTTGGGTTACGTAAAAACGCATCCATACTCTCTCTAAAACCTTTAGCTCTGTTCCATCTGGAAAGTGCTTTTGAATCTTTATATTTTCTATTCTTGGTCTTGAGAGCCACTATCATTTCAGCAGCTTTCTTTCTATCCTCCTCATTATCAAGGTCTAGTGATTGAAAATCAAAAGCCATTCCTGTAGATAACTGAAGTATTATTTCAGAAGCATTACCATCATTCAGTCCTTTTGTTAATTCAGAATATACTGCTGAAGAGTTTTCCTCAAACTCATCCATAATAGTTTTATCATACTTGGAGCTATAAAAAGTTTTAGCTGCCTCATAAATATTTGCGGCATGTTGCTTTTCTGAATTTAAAGATGCTTTTTGAATTTTAAAATTATCCAATATCTGCGCCTCTTGTTCTGTCTTGGGCTCTATATCTGTAAGGTCTTCTAGCCTAACACCAAAGGTTTGTAGTGACTGTACTTGTAAGGCATCTTCAAAAGCCACAGCCTCATAGTTGGCACGTGATGCGTCCTTAGCTATAGCTGAATATTTTTTTTGTAATGTTAGGTCATACTTTTCTCTAAGAGCTATCATCTCTTCTGTGTTAACCTCGCTGTATAAGTCAGCCTCTCTTTGAGACAATTCTTTTATTACCTCTCTAAAATCATCACGAAGCTGTCCGTTTACATAAAAGCTTCCGAATTTTTTCTGCTCTTCTTCAGACAACTCGTCTAGTCTTCTCTCAAGACCTTTTGCTTTTAAGCCTTGTCCGCTGAAGCTTATACCCATTTCATCTTCTATGAAATCAATCTCATCTCTCACCTTTAGATACTCATCGTATCTTGCTTTCTCAGCCTTAAAATTTAATCCTACCTCGCTATATATACTTTTTCCTACAGCATCTGTAGAGTGCGTGTCTTTCCATTCTCCCTCAGCAAATCTCTGTGCTTCTTCCTCGGTGTCAAACTGGAAAACTTCACCTCTTTCTTCGGCTACTTTTTTTGCTTCATCAAAATCTAACTTCATCCAGTCATTAGGATTCGTTCCGTAAAACTCAGGATTTTTTGGAAACAAAGTTGGAATAGCATAGTGCTTTCCATCCGCTTCGTAAGATGTCATAAGCACAGTTGATGTAGTTCCATCAGGATTTATTCTGCCAACTTTACGAAGGTCTTGAGCTTTTGCTGACTGCCCTTCAAAGTCTAAAAGTTCATTTGTTTCAAACTCTTCAAGAGCATGTTGTGATAAAAAGTTTTTTAGCTTTTGAGATTCTAATATCTCTGTATCTGTAGTAAAAGGGTCGAGGTCTATATCTATGGTTTGTGTCCCATCAAAGTTTGTTACAAGCACACCATCTCCTAAGCCGCTTTTTTCAAAGGAAAATCCATACTTCTGAAAATTTTGTTTTAATAAAGGAATTACATCGTCTTCCTCTTGCCCAATAAGGTCAGCGTTTATAGCTGCTAAGTCGGCTTGAAACTCTTCGCTTTGCGTTAGTAAGGATTGGTTTATTTTTGACTGCTCAAGCGCAGCTTCTTGGTCTAGCTTTTCTTGTTTTAAAAAAGCGTCCATCTCCTGCTGACGAATCTCCTCAGTTGTTCTAGTCTCTGCATTTATATCAGCAAGAACTTGCTGTACATCCACAGCCTCGCCTTGGTCAGTCTCACCTTGAGAAGTTGGAGATTGTATTAGAGGTTGTTTTTCAGATACCCTTGTAGATTCTGATACTTGTACCCTTGGGTCTTCTCTAAAATTAGGTTTGTCTTTTTTTGTATAGTCCTCAATATTGAACTGCTCCAAAAAACCATCGCCCAAAGTGGATTCCGAAATGTCTTTTTTTTTTACTGTCTTCGGAGGATTTACACCAATGAGAACAGAATAATCTTCTTTAGATTTTCTATACCCCTGGTCTACAAATAAACCGAACATATCATTCAATGCGTTATCGTTGTTAGCCATAAGCATTTTAAAATCATCGATAGTACCATTGTACCCTTCTTGCTGAAATAACTCAAAAGAATCTATAAGTGCTTGTTCGTTCATTAGTTAATTTTTGTTTTCTTGATTATATCCAGCTCCAACTCCACCAGGATTTTTTACTGTATTATTCTGTTTAGTCGTGTTACTTCTTCTATCTCTTCTTGATTTAGTTTTTTGGACTATACTTTTCCTTTTTACACCTGGGGTTAGAGACATTCTCTTAATATCCTCCTCAGATGTTGAGTTGTTTAAAATAAAGTCTTTAATTACCTTGGCATACCCTGGCTTAGTGATATCAACCTCAAGTGCTTTACCGCCTTTTTTCTTAATTTGAACAAGTCTATCTATAGTTGAATTCTTAAACCCTGTAACCTCTGATAATTCAAATCCATCAGGTATACTAGCTTTAAAATCTTTTACCATTTTTCCATTAGCGTTATCAACGATTCCTGTCTCTGTAGTATAACTATCTCTACTTCCGTCTATCTTTGTATCAAGATAATCTGAGTAAGCTTCTTGAATAGATTGTTTGGTAGCATCACCTTCACGTGCTGCAAACACATCAGTTAAAGCAGCTTCACCAAACGCTCCAGGTAAAGGGTTTCCATCTGCGTCAGTTTGCCTTCCTCCGCTTCTATCTAATACTGATGATACATCATCAACGCCATGTATCTCGTTTCCAAGGCTAGCCCACTCATCAATGGTAATATTATCTGGGTCATACTTAATAACTCTATTGTCTCCACTGTCTTTGTAAATAAACTCTATCTCTCCAGGAACAGTTAAATCAATGTCTCGTAAATCACTGTCCTTAGATATTTGTGAACCTAATAAATTTTCAAGAGCTGCTTGTTTTCCTGCAGGGGTTTCTGCGTAGAATAAATCGTTCCAAGAACTAATAGCTGCTTTCTCTTTCTTTTTGTCGCTGGCAGCCTTAATCGATGCAGCACTTGGTTGTTGTTTCTTAGGTTCGTTATATGTAGATATTGTTTCTTCTCTATCTATTTTATTTCTAAAGTTTGTTTGAACACTATCAAAAGCTAACTTTTTTTGTTCCTTACTAAGGACTGGCTCTATTCTACCACTACCATCATCTTTAATAAGAACTTTATTAGGGTCTTTTTTAGCCTCAGCCTCATCAAAGGTTGGCTCGAAAGGCTTTCCGTTTGCAGGATTTACCATCCCATCTGTAAGAACGGACAATGCATTTAAAGGGTTGGCCTCTAGATAGCTATTAATCATATCCGTTTCCATAGACTTAAAATCATCTACAGCTTTTATCCCTGCAGGTCCTAATGACCCACGCATAGTTGGGTCTAGTAATTTAGTTACAGTACCTGCATAGTTTGAACCCCCAGCGGCTCTTACGCTAGTTATAAATGTACCTAACCTCTCGGCCTCCATAGTCATAGTTCCTCCTACATCAAACTTATCGTACTTTTCTTTATATCTATTACGAAGCTGATTTACTGTCATAAAGTCATTAGGGTTTTTACTCATGACTCTTGTACCTCCAGGGCCATCGACTAGCTTACCAATACTTACACTCCCATCTTGGGAGTTTATATAAGACTGAGAGTTCTTAAGATTTGAAAGGCCTTCTATCTGCTCCATCAACCATCCCTCTAATTGCTGGCTTTCTCCATCCTTAAATCTCTTCATCTTTTCTGTGTACTCCTTTTGGTATTCTTCAGATAAACCGAACAACTGTTTAGTTCCGTCAGTTAAATTCTGACGAGCTACAGTGTAGTCTCTATCTTTCATTACACCACTCTTTAACAGTCTGTCTTGAATTAAACGCATACGTGTAGCATCTGCAGCATGGTTAAGCGCAAATGCATTTGCTGTTTTAAAATCTCCAGATGGAGCATTATCAAGAATCTCTTGGTATTCTCTGGTAGACTTATCGAAAGCATCTCGTTTAGCCTGCCTTGCAGCACCAGCATCTAATAATGTTTGAGATAAATTTGCGCCTACCTCCTGCCAGTTAACACCAGCTGCGTTCTCTCTTTGTACGTATCCGTAGTAAGTCATTTAACTATTTTTTTATTAAAAGCCCATCTGCTGCTTGAGCATTAATCTTTGTTCTGGAGTCATCATTAATAGCTGGTCCATAAATTCTGCGCTTTGCAAACCACCTAGTTGGCTAAAATCTTGTATCTGTGAAGAAACCAGGTTACCACTTGCGTCTGCAGCTAACGTTTTTCCTAAAGCACCAAACGTATTTGCATCATAACTTAAGCCTCCTACAGCCTGTTGAAATTTTTGGTTCATCATCGGCTTTAAATTCTGTCTGTACTCCCTACCTGTTCGAGTGCCTTGTCCAGCATACGCTCCAGTCCCTGCTAAGTAATCTGCTTTCTGACCTTTAGTAAACTCTCGTTGCATACCTGCTACATCTCTAGCCTCTGCACTCTTTCCATACGTAGGAACCATAGCAAGTCCTTGCTGTAAAACATTACCAACACCTTGAAAACCTTGCATTTTTAATTGGTCTGCCGCTTGCCCTGCTTCAGCTGAAGCCTTCTGCGCACCAGCTATATCACCTAGTTTTAGCTGCATTTTAATATCACTCTTACGAGTTTCTTCATCAGCAACAAGCTTATCTAGCTCGTCTAATTCTTTTCCTTGTGTAGCTCTTATGTTGGCAGCGGCCTGAACTGTTCCTTCCTGAACTCTTTGAGAGCCTCCTAAAACACCACGTTGGTCACCCTCTCTAATGGCTTCCATTTCTGTTTTTATCTGAGTACCCAAAGTGTCTTGCATTTGCTCGTATGGTTCTTGGTTTAAAGACAAGGCTTTATATTCGTTTTTTGTAAGCTCTTTCTCTACCTCAGCCATTGCCATTGCTGCTTTTCTATCAGCGTCTTGCTGTGCTCTTCTTTGTTTACCTGCGCCTATAAAGCTCATTGCTGTAGTTCCTACAGATATTGCTAAGCCTGCTATTGCTCCTGACATAATAATTTTTTATTTAATATAACGTGCTCAGGGAGGTCTTTATAATTATCTGTATAAACCTCTTTCTCAGCGTCTTCTATTGTTTTAGCGTCTGTTCTATAAACACAAACCCAAGTTGTATCCTCATGTATATAAGCAACTCGTTGTGTTCCTATTTCAGTCATTACTTTCATCGGTGCTTTTATTCTTTTCACCTCACCTGTGTCTAGTAAAACTGACATCTCACCTTTTAAAAAAAAAGATGGGTGGTTCTGTTTATGAATAAAACTAACGACCAATGTACCCTTCGGCATAAAAATCTCTCTGGTATATAGACCGTCTTTTAAATAATGAGTAACTGGCATCATCTTTTCCATTTCAGGAGTGTGGTGCTTTACTGAACCATTATGTGATAAGACGTTCTCTTTAAATGTGTTAATATTCTCCCAAAGAAGACCCCTATTTTGATGAACATATTGTAGTATATTTTCTGGGGTGTTTTTCTTTTTCCTAAATATACTTAATATACTCATAACTTTTACAAAGATATGAATTTTAAGGGAAACTTTTGAATGCCTGACTTTTTACTGCAAAAAGCTCTGTTGGAGAAGTATTACCATTGGTTAGTGTGAATTCACAGTAATGTCCTAACACTCCTTGAGACTCTGCAATAGAGTTTTTAATAAATAAAAAGTACTCATTTACCCCTGGTATAGGGACGCTTCCTGCTACTGTAGTGTCTATAGTTACTATAGATGTACCATCGTTTTGATTTACAACAGATGTGACCTGGCCAGCTAAATTAGGTTCATATTTGTTTTGCAAATTTAAAACACCAAAATAAAATAAATCTCCGTTAGATAAAATCGAACCAACACTGGTTGGAGGTATAAAATTAATAGTTGATACAGTTCCTGAAATTACAACATTATCACTAACCCCTATACCTGTTAATGAACGTAAAGGTAGCTGAGGAGTGTTATCAGGTAACTCTGTATTGTTTCTTATAAAAGCAAACCAATCGGATTCTTTCTGTTCAAAATAATTTTCTTCTATAAATCCAGTTGTCTGTAAGTCAGTAATAAAAGTTCCGCCCCATGCGTCATCACCTTCAAGAGCAATTGTTTTAAACTTTTTGTTATCTAAAGCCGATTCATTAAAAACACTAGTTATTTTAGACACTCCTTGAATTCCATAAAAATTATTTCTTGGAGCGCTATTAGAATTGTGTTGATATAAATCACCACCTTTAAAGGTATATAAAAATTGATTCATACCCTTTATAAATTCTGGGTAATAAGAATAAAAAGAAGGCCACCCTTGTGCCGAACCGCTATATGTTAGTGTGTAATTATCCATGTTTTTGTTTTTTAAGGTCCAGTGCAATTTGTTATAGCGCTTACAACACCATTAGCGTCTACTGTAATAATGAAAGTACTTGATATTCCATTTACCGTATAATTTCCTGCTGTTAATGGAGTAGTTGCAAACTGGTCACTAAAAACAAAGTTATTAACAGTAGGGTCAAACTGAGGAGGATTAATTGTTCCTGCTCTATCAGCATAATTATAATTATAATATATTGTCTGTGTTACTGACTGACATATGGTACTTGCGCCTTGATTTGCACTAGCCTGAACACTAGGTAGTTGACCTGGACAAGCTAAAGATAAATCTAAATTCCAAGATGTTCCACAAGGGCCATATACATCTATTGTCATTTGATTGTTACCACTAACTGGTAAAGCAGGTTTTGGAATAACCATAGCGCAATACCCTGGTGATGTATTTGGTGTTGGCTGCAATTGAGAAGCGACAACAGTATAGTTTCGTGTACCATTTTGAACGAACTGGCCTGAAACTGGGTCGTAAACAAAAAGTGTATTAGATGGAGCTGCGTTATAAGGGCTGTTTGGAACAAGAGTATTATAACAAGCATTACTACCATCCCCAACGTAAGTAACTAAGCCTGCTGGTGCAGCCTTATATCCATCTACAGGAGAGGATAATTCATTATAGGTGCTGTTGTCAAAAGTAACTAGTATACCATCTGGAACAGATTGAGGCCAAAAGTAAACAACCATAGCTCCAATATCTGTCGCTGTAGACCCTGTGTCAACATCTAATGTAAAAGACCCTTGTCCTCCACCTGCATTTAATGTTCCTCCACATGGAAGTCCTGCTGGAGTACATGTCCCTGTAGATATAACAATACCGTACTGTATTTCAATATAAGTACTGTCTGCTAATATTACAAACTGACTAGTTGCTGTGTCGTTAATTTTTGTACCAGCACCGCCATCTAGAAATACATAGTTCCCAATCCCTGGGGTAGTTAGTGTTTCAGGGACAAAGACAGTTGGCTGAATTGATGTAACATTTGCATTTTGTGCAAAATAATAAGTTACTGTGGCATCAGCGCATGTGTCATCTCCTTGAACTGGAGACCCAGCAAAACTATCTAGTTGTATGGGACAATCTGTCTGAAAAGAAAAAAATGTTCCTTGTATCGGCCCATAAAAATCTACATTGATTTGGCTAACGCTAGCTGAGTTTTTAGGAATAACCTGAGTATAAACTCTAGTTCCTCCACCCCTTAAGTCTATCTGACTTGCGTTAACTGTAATCGGTTGAATATTTCCAGTCGGAATATATGTGCCATCAGCTTGTATCGTGTATATTGGAAGCGCTGAAGTACTTACA